>ENA-ORRN01000781-ORRN01000781.1-human-gut-metagenome-genome-assembly--contig:-NODE-781-length-24319-cov-5.060213_pt1 | contig 24319 bp, 23 predicted proteins | sample MGYA00242174_ERZ509132 | MGnify/ENA primary metagenome ERZ509132 (study PRJEB26280, sample SAMEA2338671) | human gut metagenome | biome: human gut; feature: human-associated habitat; material: faeces... | reverse complement strand
GGAGTTCAGCTTTGATCCGAAACTCATAAAGGAAGCTGAAAAAATAGGTGCAGACAATCATGACTTCATTCTTCTTTCTGAAGAAGAACTCGAAGAATTACTAAATGAAAAGGAGAAAAGAGAAAATGAAGAATCTTAATGCTAAGAACAATCAGAAGAACAAGCCGGAGATCCCCGGCAAGGTTAAGAAGGGCTACCGTGCGTATGTAGTAACCGTTCTTGCACTTACGCTTATGATGTGCTGCGGTGTGACTGCTTTTGCCGCAGGTGATCCGATTGCAGTTGTGAACAATCTGTCCGACTTCATCTTCGGGCTCATTCGCGCGGTCGGCCTTATCCTGCTCGGCTGGGGTATCGTTCAGGTCGGTCTGTCTTTCCAGTCTCACGACCCGTCTCAGCGTTCCAACGGTTTCCTGACTCTGGCAGGCGGCGTCATCATCACCTTTGCGAAGGAAATCTTGAACCTTATCGTGGGTTGATCCGGTTTCCGCAAAAGGGGCGGTCATCAAATGGCCGCCCCGAAAGGAGGTGTAACGAATGTCGGATAACTGGGTTGTGCAGAACCTCGAAAATGCACTGGAAGTTTGGAACGGTAAGTTGTCGGAGATCTGGCAACTTATAACACAGTCACCTCAGACATTCAAGGGTGGCTCAATATGGTCGGTAATCGTGAATATCCACGGAGCTCTTCAAGCCATTGGCTATGCACTGCTTGTGCTTTTCTTTGTTGTGGGCGTAGTGAAGACGTGTGGCTCATTTACCGATTTGAAAAAGCCTGAACACGCGGTTAAAGTGTTTGTTCGATTTGCCATTGCCAAGGGGTTAATCACTTATGGTATGGAATTGATGATGGCGATACTTGAAATTATCCAAGGCGTTGTCAGTACGATTATGAGATCTGCTGGGTTTGGTACTCCGCAGGCAACAGTATTGCCTCAGGAGATCGTTACGGCGATTGAGGACTGTGGCTTTTTTGAAAGCATCCCATTGTGGGCAGTAACGCTTATCGGTGGGCTGTTCATCTGGGTGCTTTCCTTCGTAATGATTTTGAGCGTTTATGGACGCTTTTTCAAAATGTATATGTACACGGCAATCGCACCGATTCCGCTCTCATCGTTTGCAGGTGAGCCGACACAAAATATCGGCAAAAGCTTTTTGAAAAGCTATGCTTCGGTTTGCCTTGAGGGAGCGATAATCGTTTTTGCCTGTATCATCTTCTCTGTATTTGCATCAAGTCCGCCAGTAGTCAATCCTGATGCGGCGGCGGCTTCAATGGTGTGGAGTTATATCGGCGAATTGATCTTTAATATGCTGATACTTGTCGGCGCAGTGAAGATGGCAGATAGACTCGTGAAAGAAATGATGGGTATCTGATATGGCAAAACGTGTACTGAATAAATGGCGCGGATATACCGTAGCCGATTGCGATTGCAAATACTGCTTATACTACGGCGGAAAAAAGCACGGCGAAGTAAACTGCCTTGCAGATGAATGTGTCTGCAAGGCGCAACTCCGTGAAGCAATTCGCCGGGAAAGGATTGAAAATGGAAGTAAAAATCAATAGAGAGATTCGGAATTATACCGAGTCAATGTTCTTCGGACTGTCACTTCGACAGTTCGTTTTTTCTTTACTGGCTGTGGGCGTTGCTGTGGTTCTGTATTTCGTACTGAAACCTTATGTGGGGACCGAGACCGTATCATGGATGTGTATTCTCGGTGCTGCGCCATTCGCTGCGATGGGTTTTGTAACCTACAACGGAATGACTGCCGAGCAGTTCGTATGGGCATGGTTCAGAAGTGAGATGCTCGAACCAAAGCAGATTAAGTTTGAGCCGGTAAATATCTATTATGAAGCGTTGAAAGACTCTATCGACGCACACGAGAAGGAGGCATATAAGAACAATGATAAAGAGCATTAAAACGATCCTGGCACAGGATAAAGAAAAATTTAAGGTTCCGAAGAAAGTTCAGGATTTCATCCCCATCAAGTGCGTATGGCCTGATGGCATTTTTAAGGTTGGAAACAAGTTTTCCAAGACCTATAAGTTTTCGGATATCAACTACCTTGTGGCAAGCCGCGAAGATAAGGAGAGCATGTTCTTGACATATTCAGAACTGCTCAACAGCCTTGACAGCGGAGCTACCACAAAGATCACTATCAACAATCACAGATTGAATAAGGAGGATTTTGAGGATTCTATCCTTATGCCTTTGAAGCATGATGGACTTGATGGCTATCGTATCGAATATAACGATATGCTGTTGGATAAGGCCACAGGTGCAAACGGCATTACTCAGGAAAAGTATGTGACTATATCCGTAGCCAAGAAAGACATTGAGGAAGCACGGGCATATTTTGCAAGAGTTGGCGCGGATTTGACCTCTCATTTTGCCAATCTCGGTTCCAAATGTGTTCCGCTTAACGCAACAGAAAGACTTCGCATTTTGCATGACTTCTACCGTTCCGGAGATGAAACGGCATTTGAGTTTAATGTCAGCAAAAAGGCACGTCTCGGACATGATTTCCGTGACTATATCTGTCCAGACAGTATTGAACGAACTGCTGACTTCATTAAGCTCGGTGAAAAGTATGCGAGAGTTCTTTTCCTCAAAGACTATGCGAGCTATATCAAGGACAGTATGTTTTCAGAACTTACTGAACTGAACCGTAATCTGATGCTTTCGATTGATGTTATCCCTATCCCTACGGATGAGGCGGTAAGAGAGGTTGAAAGCCGCTTGCTCGGTGTTGAAACGAATATAACAAATTGGCAGCGTAAGCAGAATCAGAACAACAATTTCAGCGCGGTTGTCCCTTATGATATGGAACTCCAGCGCAAGGAATCCAAAGAGTTCCTTGATGATTTGACGACCCGTGACCAGAGAATGATGTTTGCGGTCGTAACGATGGTAATTACGGCTGATACAAAGGAACAGCTTGATCTCGATACAGAAACGGTGCTTTCAACCGCAAGAAAACACATGTGCCAGATGGCGACTTTGAAGTATCAGCAGTCAGACGGACTCAATACGGTTCTTCCTATCGGTGTAAGAAAGATCAATGCTTTTAGAACACTTACTACGGAAAGTCTTGCCGTACTCATGCCGTTTAAGGTGCAAGAGATTATGGATAAAGGTGGTATTTTCTTCGGAGAAAACGCTATTTCGCATAATCTCATTATGTGCAACAAAGCAAACCTTCTTAACCAGTCAGCGTTTCTTCTTGGCGTTCCGGGTTCCGGTAAATCGTTCTCTGCAAAGGAACTGATTACCTTCCTTATGTTGAACACGGATGATGATATTCTTATCTGCGACCCCGAAGGTGAGTATGCGCCTCTTGTTGAAGCAATGGGTAATCTCGGCTCTGTAATCCGCGTATCTGCCGGAGGTAGAGATAGGCTTAACGCCATGTATATGGTCGATGGATATGGTGAAAACAACCCGATTGTCGTGAAGTCGGAGTTTATCATGTCCCTTATCGAGCAGATCGACAAGAAAGGTGTCGGCCCGCAGCATAAGTCAATTATCGACCGTTGTATTACCAACGTGTATCGCAACGCGACAGATGCAGGCACAATTCCTACTCTTTGTACTCTCCGCGATATGCTGCTTGAACAGCCTGAACCTGAAGCAAAGCAGATTGCTCTGTCTCTTGAACTTTATACGACAGGTTCACTTGATATCTTCGGTAAGCAGTCTAATGTTGACCTCGATAAGCGTATCGTTGTGTTTGACATTCACGGTCTTGGCTCTCAGCTCAAACCGACCGGATTGCTTGTTATTACAGATACTATGCTGAACCGTGTAACACTCAACTGGAAGAAAGGAAAGCGTACTCACGTATTCATTGACGAGTTCCATGTTGTCTTTGAAAATGAGTTCTCCGCGCAGTTCTTTAACTCAGCGTGGAGACAGTTCCGAAAGAGAAATGCTTATCCGACTGCTATTACTCAGAACGTGGAATATCTGCTCGATTCCGTACAGGCAAGCACTATGCTTTCAAACTCGGAGTTTGTAATCATGCTGAATCAGGCTGCCAGCGACCGTGAAAAACTCGCAAGGCTGCTTAATATCTCTAACGAACAGATGAGTTATATCACCAACGCGGATGCCGGATGCGGTCTTATTAAGTACGGATCGGCGCTTGTTCCGTTCATCAACCAGTTCCCGCATGAAACGAAACTGTATCAGCTTATGACTACTCGCCCCGGTGAGGGTGAATTTGCAAGAGGACAGGATTAACCCTGTCCTCAGATTATTTTGGAGGTAACTTGAAATGAAAAAGAAATCTATTGGCATTATTGCCGTATCCGTTCTGTGTGCTTTCGCAATCTTTGCGGGAGCGATGTTCGCGCATCAGTATTTTGATGCAAAGAATAGCGAGGACAGTTTTGATGAACTGACCGATTTGATTGTGGATGTCCCTGATGAAACGGTACCTGAGACTGACAACTCCAAATCCACGGAACTTTCACCTGAAGAACTTGCTGCTCAGGAAGCAGAACAAGCAAGGGCAAAATACAAGGAACTGTTTGAGCAGAACGATGACTTTATCGGCTGGATTGCTATTGACGGTATAAATGTGAATTACCCCGTTATGCAGACACCGGACAACCCTGACTATTATCTGAAGCACAGTTTTGAAAAAGCGTACAGTGATTACGGGGTGCCGTATATTGACGAAGCATGTGTTACCGGAATCAGTAATAATATTGTGATTTACGGTCATCACATGAAAAACGGTAGCATGTTCGCAGATCTTTGCAAATATACCGATAAAGAGTTCTATGAAAACCACAAGAAGATTAAGTTTGATACGCTTTCATCTCTTGGTGAATATGAAGTGGTCGCGGTATTTAAGTTTGACACGAACCACGAAAAGTTTAAGTACAACGAGTACACTCAGATGGATGAAGAACAGTTCGCGGAGTTCATGGAGAATGTTCATGCCAGACAGCTCTATGATACGGGAGTCGATGCAAAATACGGAGATCAGCTTTTGACACTTTCAACGTGCGAATACACCTATGACAATGGCCGCCTTGCGGTTATCGCTAAGAGAAACTAAATTACTCGGTTTGAAAGGGGGCGATAGCTTTGAGTAATATAAAAACAAGAGAAAGCGTGAAAGACATTAAGGTTCTTGATAAAGCGGCTGTTGCCTCCGAGCGTATGAAGACGGCGCTTGTCCGTTCTAAGGATCAGGTGGAGAACTTGATGGATGACGGGCAGGTGTCTCCGTCTGAATATGCGGAGGATAAGATTCGCTATGCCGCAGAGGATGTGACGGATCAGGTTGGTCACGATATTTCTTCCGGTGCAAAGAAAGCAGTAAACAAAGGCAAAGAAGCGTATCGTGAACACCGAGAAGAAAAGCGTATTCAGAAAAATGAAGAACGTGTCAGAAAATACGAAGACGAGCTTCGTAGAACGGCGCAGACTTCTAATCCGCAACAGAAAGCGGCAAGAGAAACCGCAAAAAAGAATGTCGAAACGCAAAGAGGATTTATTCGCAATACACGAAACCAGACAATAAAAACAGCAGAAAAGACCGAGCACACGATAAAGCAGACTGCTCGTTCTGCCGGGAAGCAAACTGTCAAAACTGCAAAAGGAACAGTAAAGTCAACTGAAAAGGCAGTTAAGACCGCCGAGCAGACTTCTAAGGCAGCTATAAAGACAGCGGAAGCTACGGCAAAAGCCACACAAAAGGCCGCAGAAGCGGCTGCAAAGGCGGCACAGAAAGCGGCTGAGATTGCAAGACAGACAGCCATTGCCGCTTATAAGGCGGCTGTAGCGGCGGCTAAAGCGATTGCGGCGGCAATCAAAGCTATTATTGCGGCAATAGAAAAACTCATAGCGACTATTGCTGCGGGCGGCTGGGTTGCCGTTGTTGTCGTTGTAGTTATTTGCTTGATTGCGCTCATAGTATGTTCCTGCTTTGGAATTTTCTTTTCCAGCGAGGACAAAAACGATGGCTCTCAGACTATGCGTGAGGTTGTCGTGGAGATTAACCAGGATTATCAAAATAAACTTGATACTATCAAAGCAGATAACCCCTATGATGAGCTTGAAATGTCTGGCTCTCGCGCAGTTTGGCCGGAAGTTCTTTCGGTGTATGCAGTAAAAACTACAACCGATCCTGATAATCCGCAGGAAGTTGCAACGGTTACAGAAGAGAAGAAACAACTCCTTTCCGATATATTCTGGGCAATGAATGACATTTCATACCGGACGAAAACAGATACCGAAACTGAAATCATCGAATCGGATGACGGTCACGGTAATATTTTGGAGGAAAGAAAAGAGGTTACAAAGACTACTCTGTATATTACCGTAACTCATAAAACGGCGGATCAAATGTCAGACCAGTATCGTTTTAATGCAGATCAAGACGAACAGCTTAAAGAATTGCTTAATGTAGATAATTCTATGTGGTTGGCGGTTCTCTACGGTGTATATGGTTCTGATGATATGATTGTTCAGGTGGCCCTTTCTCAGATAGGCAACGTCGGCGGCGAGCCTTACTGGTCGTGGTACGGATTCGGAAGCCGTGTTGAATGGTGTGCTTGCTTTGTATCTTGGTGTGCAGATCAATGTGATTATATTGACACGGGCGTTATACCTAAATATGCCGGCTGTGATAATGGTATGGACTGGTTCAAAGAAAGAGGACAATGGGCTGATAATTCAGTTGAACCTTCGCCCGGCATGATAATCTTCTTCGATTGGGCATACAACGGGCAGGATGGCACCGCAGATCACACAGGCATTGTCGAGAGAGTAGAAAACGGAATTGTCTATACCGTTGAAGGCAATACAAGTGATAGCTGTGCTGAACGGCACTACGCTGTTGGTCACAGTGAAATTCTCGGCTATGGTATGCCTGCATACTAAAAATAAAAGCTCTGGCATCGGGCTTTGGCTCGGTGTCAGGGCTCTTTTTACTTTATAAGTCGGTTTTGAGCGACATTATGGTTCTAATTCAAAGCAGAATTTGCCTAAACTATTGAAAATTCCAATAAACCGTGTTATAATGTACTATGTATTACTATAATCTCCCTTTTTAGGAGATTCCTCATATACGATTTACTGGAGGCAGACCCTATGAAAGTATCATACGACAAGCTTTGGAAACTTTTGATAGACAATAAAATGAAGAAAAGCGATTTGGCAAAAGCAGCACAGATAAGCCAATACACAATGACGAACTTAAATAACGACAGACTTGTTTCAATGGAGATAATGCTTCGCTTGTGCAAAATCTTCCATTGTGACATTGGCGATGTTATGGAAGTTTACGAAGAGGATTAACAAATCTCTTGTGGAGGAAATATAGATGGATATCGGGCAGATGCAGTTTAACCTTTTCGGTGAAATAATCGAGGAAAACGTGCAAAAGGAGACAAAAAACGTGATTTCGGATTCTTATATTAGCGGGAGCAAGGCAATGGATTTGCTGGATCTTTCGCGCCATTCCTTTGAAAAAATTATAGATTCTGGGGCAATTACACCGCAGATAATTGCAGGTAAGAAATGCTACGATGTTGCGCAAATAAAAGCATTTATGGAGACAGAAACATATAAAGAACTTGTGCAAGGCGTTGTTGATCCTCGAAATTCATTAAATGATCTTACGGGTAAGGATTGGCTGCCTGAAACGAAAAGCTTTTTTTATCAAAAAGGTCTTGGCGCAAATAGCCCTGAAGCGCAAATTGAAAAACTTCATCCGGCACCATATTCATTCCAGGATATTGGACATCTTGTACGTTTCTTTACAAAACGTGGGATGAAAGTTCTCGATCCGTTTGGCGGAGTGGGTTCAACGGCAAAAGCTTGCGAGGTTGATGGCCGCGTTTGCACAAGCATCGAATTGTCTGAACATTGGCATGAACTCTCAATACAACGCCTTGAAACTGAGGTTGGGGCTGGAACAAGTGCACATCATAATTTTATTAACGGCGATTCTTGCGAGGAACTACTAAAGCTGGAAACATCAAGTTTCGACTTTATGGTTACCAGTCCTCCTTATTGGGGAATCCTGAATAAACAGGATCAAAAAGTAAAAAAGAATCGTGTGGCGAATAATCTTGAGACAAAGTATTCTGAAAGCGATAAAGACCTTGGCAATGTAGATAACTATGAGGAGTTCTTAGATATACTTGTAAACAAAGTATTTTTGCAGTGTGCAAGGACTCTTAAATATGGCAAGTACATGGCTCTTGTTGTATCGGATTTTCGTGATAAATCTGAGTATATTAGTTTTCATAGTGATTTAATTCAGAAGCTGAACAAGGCAACAATCCCGGAGGGCGGGGTTCTTCGACTGCAAGGGACAAAAATATTGTTACAGAACCATAAGAGCTTATTGCCCTATGGGTATCCTTTTGCCTATGTTGAAAATATCCATCATCAGTACATTTTGATTTTTAAGAAGGAAAAGAAATGAACAACGAAAACTATTTGTTTGGAAATATATGCGGCGATTCCGATGTTATTGTTGATCGGCTTATAGAGAATGGTCAGAAATTTGATTTGATATTGACTGACCCACCATATAACATCAATAAGGACTTTGGAAATAATAGTGACTGCTTGCCGCTGGACGATTTCATAAATATTACAAACGAAAGAATAAAAAAGCTCAAGCAGGTATTAACTCCTACAGGAAGTATTATTTGGTTTGGTATCCATGATTATATTTGTTATGTCCAGGTTGCCATGTATAATGCGGGATTGTTCTATAGAAGGATGAATATCTGGCATTACGAAAATGGTTTTTCACGATCAACCAAAGAACCAGCGACTCACTATGAGCCATTTTTATGGTTTTCTAATGATAAGAAAAAATGGGTATATAACTGTGATGAAGTGCGGATACCATACAAGAGCACGGAACGGTTAAAATCTCCTGTAAAATATCATGCCGCTGATGGAACGGAAAAAATATGGGTTCCCAATGATAAGGGCGCTATGCGAGGCGATGTTTGGGACTTTCCAACTTTAGCAGGAAAGAGATTTGCCGGAGAAAAAACGCCTCATCCTACTCAGAAGCCTGAATCTCTAATATTGGAATTGATTAAGGCTTTTTGCCCTATGAAGGACGGAAGGTATTGCGGTAGTATATTTGATCCATTTCATGGTTCTGGAACATTAGGCGTTTGCTGTGAAAAGATGAACCTCGAAGGTCATAATATTCAATGGCTCGGAGTAGAACTTGAAGATAAATGGCATAGTATTGCACAAGAAAGGCTCAAGAAGATAAAAAACTAATCATAATATTTGGAGGTCATTTGATGATTAGATTTAGAAATCCAGGTACTCAATACACTACTCAAATACAAGTGTTTAGAGAACTGTATAAAGAATATAAGGATGCAGAATCGTTTGGCTTGGATGAGATGGCTCAAACGATTACTCGATGCAGCCTTATGACAGCATATGGCTATGCGGGTGACGCAGCGCTGTCTTTGAGCGATACCGATGACACGAGTCGCAATTCTACACTAATGAACGCTAAGATGTATGCAGAAGTTTTCAGACTTTTAGGGTGGATTGCATCAAAAGGTGAAAGTTCATATCCGTTGGTATTTACATATATTGGAGAGCACGCAGCGGTTACAGAAAACGTGCTTCCAATCTATGAACAATGTGTGTTAGGAATCAACAATCCTCAAGAAATCATGGGCGTAAAATATACTGAGAAAGTGCGCTTTTTCAAAACTGCATTATTCACCATGATGGATCTTGATAATGTGATTTATAAGCATGAGCTTTGCTTGGGTCCGATGAGTATAGATGACCTTGACAACAAGCAATATAGCAACATGATCACTGCGTTAAAAAAGCTGAGAGGAAGTTATCGTAGATTAACTACCGCGTATTCTGCATTATGCGATGAACTGGGCGTAAAAAAGACATTGCCCGATAATTCCACAAGATTACCTATTGCTTTTATGAAAACATGCGGCTGGGTTGATACTGAGCGTCGGAGCGACCTTTATGCCCCAAAATCTTTAGAATGTCTAAGAATTACAAAACATGGGATAGAAGTAGCAAACAGCCTAAAAGGCATGAAAGATATTCGCCTTGATGAGTATCGTAAATGTTCAAAAGAAATGAAAGCTGCGCTTATAAGGCTCGGTATTTTTGCGATGTTAAAGCGCTCCGGATATGATGTATCTCCAGTAGAAGAACAAATCAAAGAAGATACGAGCTTGTGTAGTGAGATACTCGATGGTAAAGAAATACTGTTCTCTCCGTATCAGACACTAAAATGCACCGAAGTTGAAGCTGAACTTGGTATAGTAAGAAAAGCTGGGACAAAAGCAAAAACATCGGCAGTGGTATCTGAGGTTGAGCGCACGGATTCTCTGATTAATCAGCTCCCATTATCAGTGCCGGCACAAAGTGTAAACCCGGAAGATCCCGAAATAAAAGACTTCAAAGATGAGATTTCCGAGATAAAGCGGATTGTTCATACAAACGATAAAGTTGTTCAGGAAATTTTTGAAAGCAGAATTACTGCTACTCAAACTTCATTCTATCCTTTTATTGCAATGCTATTTAGGGTTATGGGATTAGATTGTCAAGCATCCCGACCTGGTGATAATGGCGCAAGATGGGACGCAATAGTTGTACATGAGACAAATAGCATTCCGATTGAGATTAAGTCTCCCACGGAAGAGCAGCATTTGTCAATGAAAGCAATTCGTCAAGCGTTGGAAAACAAAGTTATTCTTCTTTCAAGGAAAACACATATTACTACTCCCGACACGGTTTCTCTTGCTGTTGGATATTATCTTCCTAATGACCGTGCAGAGGTAACACGTTTAATTAAAGATATTAAAGAAGTATATGGTTTCCGTATTGGAGTAATTGACTTAAAGACACTTATTACAATAGCAGTTTCGATTATTGAAGATAATAAATCGTTTGATCTTAAAAAACTATTTGAACTGGAGGGATATGCAGATGCAGCTATTAGATAGGTTGGATAAAAGAACTAAAATGGCTCTGCTGGACAAAATTCCTGAGTTAATTCGTCAGGATTATTATCACCCTGCAGTATTTGAACTTAACGGGAAACGTTGGTGGTCAACATGCATTGGTTGCGTTGAACCCAAATGCATGAAGTATTTTGAAAACGAGTTTTTGTGCAACGACATAGATAATTTTCCAGCAGAACCAAATGATTCAGTTTGCCCAACGGACGCTATTGCGTGGGATGATGAATCCGTTAGGCCGCTTATCGATTATAACAAGTGTATTGAATGTGGAATATGTGCAGTAAGATGTCCCGTGGGTGCGATTTATTTTGATGAGAAATACGATGCAGTAATCATTTCTGAAAAAGAGAATCTTGCAAAACTCACAATTACTCCTGACAGAATACAAGCCCAAGACAAATCTCTTGAGGAAATCAGTAAAATTGAATGGAAACATCATTTCCGGAAAGAAGATGATATAGCTATGGACAATATCTATACTGCGGTTTCTAGATTTGATGGTAGATCATCTGTTCACAATATACTAATAAGAAATTTGTTAATTTCTTTAGGATATAACTGCGCTACCAGTAGAGCTGGCGATGTTTATACCAGAATGGACGCAGTATATTCTAATGAAAACAGCAAAGGCGTTATTGAAATTGAATTTGGCAGAGATACATTGGAGGCTTCTCGAGGAATTCTTGATGATATTGCTACACTGCAAACACATTATGGGTTAAAAAAAGAGGATAATACTGCTTTGGTCGTTTGTTTATCATTTCCTAACAAACGTCAAGGATACTTTCAGGTTGTCAAAGACATAAAGAATGTACTCGACCAGAGTATTCAGACGTTATCTCTTGGGGCTTTGTTGGTATTAACTTGGAATGATGCCAAAGTGGATTTCCTTGATAATGATTTCTATGCAGATTTTGATAACCTCTCAATACGCTCTGCACTTGAAAAATATCTGCATAGAAAAATCAATATAACCGAAGGCTGCCTTGGCATTTTGGAACCCGAAAAATAACAAAAGATCTGTAGTCGATTACATCGACTACAGATCTCGGAGAGGTTCGCGCTGCTTTTCACTTCTACAGCAGCGCGGAAAACGCGATATATAAGACGCTTGGAGTTGAATAAGATGAAACCATTTTCTGATTACGACTTAAGTCAAGTTATAGCAAACCAATGGTCGAAAGTTCATAAAAAGATTGACTGCTTAACAAATGAAGAGATTATGGGAAATGAACTTTCGATTTTAGCAGAAAATATCTATCAAGAATTTTACATAGAACCCGTTTCAATCTTGGAAGAGGATTTTTCTAAACGTTCAATAAAGCAAGGAAAAATCCAAAGATATGTTGAGCCTTTTTTCCGAGATTATTGCGGGAAAGAATATGTTGAAGTTGACGGAGTAAGGGCAACTTTTTCTTATCCGTATCATGGCGAAGAAAACCTATTTAAGTGTAGAGCCTCAACATTTTCTCTTGGTGGCTATCCGGAGATTTCGATTCAGAAGGACAATTTATCAATTACGATAGAAAAAACGCTTAAAGAGATGGATCAGCCAGATGCAAAGGAGAAGCTGATTTCAGGCTTAGAACGCTCAATAAAAGAAATCAAGGACGGCATTTCATACGCAAATAGGGATGTAAATAGTTTTAATCAGTCCTTAAAAAGTCAAGTTTTATCGCAACTGACTGAGAAGAAAAAGAAAGTAGAATCCTTTTATTCTATTGCGCAGATGTTTGAAGTTCCGGTTGAAAAAAAGGACTATGCCGAACAACACATACCTCTTACACGGAATATTGTACCGATATCACATAAATATGAGGCAGAGAATTATTACGGAATTACCGATAAAGATTACAGCGATATCTTATCCACGTTAAAACATACTTCCTCAACATATGAGAGAACCCCCTCTTCATATAAATCATTACATGAAGAAGATTTGCGAAACACTTTGCTTGCAGCGCTGAATGCTACATACAAAGGTGATGCTACAGGTGAAACATTCAGAAATGCTGGGAAAACAGATATTTGCATTGAACGAGAAAACAGAGCTGCTTTCGTTGCTGAATGTAAAATGTGGACGGGACCAAAAGAGGTTTCAAGTGCTGTATTTCAGTTAGATAGTTATCTAACATGGAGAGATTGCAAGACCGCGTTAATTTATTTCGTGAGAAGAAAAGACTTCCTAAAAGTCCTTGAAAGTGCTGAAGATGCACTTAAAGCAATAGATGGCATGAAAAGGGTATCCTCCGTTGATAAGAACGAATTTGAATGCCAACTTTTATCAAAAGCAAACCCCGGTCAACTGGTCAAAGTTCGGGTTATGCTTTTTAACCTATATGCGGAATAAAGAAGAGATACCTTGAAGAGGTGTAAATAATGGATAATGACAGCAAACTGAGGCTCCTATACATTGGAAAAATGCTTCAGAACACCGATGAGGCGCATCCCCTTACAAATGCAGAGATGATGCAGATACTTGAAGATAAGTATGGAATGACTACGCATCGTACCACCATTCCTTCTGACATAGATCTTCTTATCAAGTCCGGCATGGAAATAGAGGTAATCGAATCAAAGCCGAAAAAGTATTATCTAAACGATTATGCCAGAACATTTAGCCTTCCGGAACTAAAGATGCTTGTTGATGCGGTCGCATCCTTTAAGTTCATTACGAAGAAAAAGAGCGATGAGCTTATCGAGAAGATCATCACTCTTGGAACGCCTTCGAGCGTGCCTTCCTTGAAAAGAAACCTTTGGCCGGAAGGTCGAATTAAACAAGAGAACGAAAGAATTTATTTCAACATTGAGGCAGTAAACCAGGCTATCAATGAAAAGAAAAAAATTGCCTTCCAGTATTTCCAATACGACGTAAGGAAAGAACAAAAGTTAAAGCATAACGGCGAATCATATAAGTTTTCACCGTACGCACTGGTTTGGAATGGCGACTACTATTACATGGTTGGATTAAGCGAGAAACATGATGGAATCGGCACATTTAGAATAGATCGTTTGGCAAAAACGCCACAGATTCTTGATGAAGATGCAATTCCAATGCCGGAAAATTTCGACATTGCCGAATTTACAAACGGTATGCTTCGTATGTATAACAGCGAGCGCTGCGATGTTGAGCTTGTTTGTGATAATAGCGTAATGGATGCAATCATAGATAAGTTTGGAACCGAAGCTAAAACCTATGCATATGACATGACCTCATTTAAGCTTGAAGTTAATGTTGCAGTTAATCATGTTTTCTTTGGATGGGTGTTTGGATTTGGTGGTTTGGTGAAAATCAAGTCGCCAGAGAATATAAGACAGCAGTATATCGAAATGGTTCAAAAAGCGTTGGTTGGATTGGATTAGAGCTTCATAAGAATACTGTGTTGAAAGGTGTTGAACTTAGGTGCCAACAGAAGCAGAACTGCGGCAGCATCGATGCTGCTTTACTGGACATAGACCTGAAAAAATAGGGATTCCCGAAGAAACTGTCATAGCCTTACTTGATAAAGCCATATCAGAAGCAATTCGGTCTGGATATAGCACTTTTATATCGGGGATGGCAAGAGGCGTTGATATTTGGGCGGCAGAAATAGTGCTTAAATATAGAGATGCCGGTCTCCAATAAAATTGATTTGCGCAAGCCCGTTTGAAGGGTTTGAGACAAGTTGGAAAGCAGAATGGCAGAATCGATATAATGCGATAATGAAGAAAGCAGATCTAAGACGGTTCATCTGCGAAAAGTATAGTAAAGCTTGCTTCCAGATTCGTAATGAATGGATGGTAAATCATTCTTCTCGCGTGATAGCGGTTTATAACGGCGAAGCTGGTGGAACGCGAAATACTATCGTTTATGCAAATAAGAATAAGGTTGAAGTCCTTAATGTTTTAGAGGGATAAATATGGAACAAGCAGAATGGGAAAGACTGTCTCCTGATGAAAAGAAGAGGCAGCTGTTCCTGAGACAAAAGAAGATACTACAAGACTTTCTTGACAAACGTGCAATATCTCAAGAGCAATTTGATAAGAGTTTCGGAGATATGATGTCAAAAATGGGCTTTGATACGGATGGTAATAGTACCAAGTGAAGAAATTGGGAGGATGGATTATATGACATACAATTTATCAAAATCAAGATATTGCTCTGGAGTACAATGCCCAAAAATGCTTTGGTTAAAGAAAAATATGCCGGAAGAGTTTGATAATAGCGTTATAAACGATGCTGTGATGGCTACCGGCAACGAAGTCGGCGATCTTGCAATGGGATTGTTTGGGGAGTATGTTGAGGTTCCTTTTGGCGACCTTAAAGAAATGATTGAAAAGACGAAAGAACTTATCGAAGCCAACACCCCGATAATTGCTGAGGCATCGTTTTCCGTTGATGGGCTGTTCTGTAGTGTTGATATTCTGAAAAATCTTGGAGATAAGACGGTTGAGTTATACGAGGTTAAAAGCTCGACTGAAGTTAAAGAAATATACTATCAAGACGCTTCGTTCCAGTGTCATGTTTTATCCAAACTTGGCTATAAAGTAAAATCTTGTGCAATCGTTCATATCAACAACCAGTATGTACGGCATGGCGACCTTGACATAAATGAATTATTTACAGTAGAAGACATTACCGCTGATGCTGCGATGCTGCAACCCGACGTTTCCGACAATATTGACAGTATCAGAGAATATATGCTACAACCCGAGGAGCCAACCGACGACATTGGAGAACATTGTTTCTCTCCATATTTTTGTGGCTTTTTTGGACATTGCACAAAGCATCTGCCCACACCTAATGTGTTTGATGTTGCCGGAGCAAGGACAAGTACAAAACTGAAATGTTACAACAAAGGCATCATATCCTTTGAAGATCTGAATACTTGCGATGTGTTCTCTTCATCACAGTACAAACAAATTGAGCATGAGTTGTTTGGCTATCCTCCTTACATTGATGTGGATAGTATCAGAGGCTTTATGAAGAATCTTTCATATCCTTTGTACTTCCTTGATTTCGAGTCATTCCAGCCTGCTATTCCGTTGTTTGACAATTCTCGCCCCTATGAGCAAATCGTATTTCAATATTCACTTCATTATGTGGAGCATGAGGGTGGAGAACTAAAACATACTGAGTTCCTTGCCTATCCGGGTAGTGACCCGCGCAGAGCTCTTGCTGAGCAGCTGTGTGCTGATATTCCTTTGGATGTTTGCACTACCGCTTACAACATGGGCTTTGAAAAAGGAAGGCTACGTGGTCTTGCCGAGTTATATCCGGATTTACGCGACCATTTAATGAACATTCACGACCACATTCAGGATTTGATGATTCCGTTCCAGAAAAAGTGGTATTACTGCCGTGCTATGCAGGGATCATATTCAATCAAATACGTTCTCCCTGCTCTGTTTCCTGATGATCCTACGCTTGATTATCATAATCTTGACGGGGTTCATAATGGCGGTGAAGCCTCAGAAATGTTTGCAAAAATGGCAACCATGCAACCAGAAGAACTCGAAACAGCAAGAGGACAGTTGCTGAAATACTGTGGACTTGATACCTTTGCTATGGTAAAGGTTTGGGAAAAATTAAAAGAAATCTAAAAAATGATAAGTAATGTACCAAATATGTCCCGTGCATCAGCGGTATAATTATATTTGAGTACTTTGGACTAAAATACCAAGATATTCGCAAAGGAGCGGAACCTATGGAAAGCTTTGAACCAAAAAAACTGGCGCTGATACGAATCTGGCAGATTTTGAAAGAGTATAGCGATTACGACCATCCTCTTACCCAAGATGATATTGCAAGATATCTTGAAAACGACTATGGAATCGTTATCGAGCGAAAAGCAATCAGCAGAAACATATCCCTTTTGAAAGAAGCAGGGATTGAAATTGAATCGAGACGTGCTGGTAGTTACCTCGAAGAAAGAGATTTTGAAGATTCCGAACTCAAGCTGCTTATTGACGGTGTTCTTTGTAGCAAACATATTACTGCAAAGCATTCAACAGATTTAATAGACAGGCTATGTGGGCTTTCCAACAAGTATTTTCGCTCTCATGTAAAAAACATTTACTCGGTTAATGACTGGAGTAAAACAGACAATCAGGCGTTATTCTATAATATTGAACTGATTGATACTGCCATTGAGCAGAAGCTTCGCATTGCATACGACTACAATAAGATCGGGATTGATAAGAAACTTCATAAATCATCTTATCAGGTGGTTAGTCCTTATCAGCTGATTCTTCACAATCAGCGGTATTATCTCATGGCATACAGCGAGTATTGGGGCAACATGGTATTCCATCGGCTTGATCGGATAACAAACATGAAACTGACGGAAGAAAGAGCAACTGATTTGCAGACGATACCCGGATACAAAGACGGAATCGACTACAAAAAGCTTTCGTCGGCAATGCCTTATATGTATTCAGACGAGCCGGAACGGATTGACTTTGTGGCAGATGCCGGAATAGTAGATCAGATTATCGACTGGTTCGGAAATGACATCAGGATTACAAAAAGCAGCGATAATGAAAATCAAGTCAAAGTATCGGTTGTTGCCAGTCCAAATGCGATGGAGCATTGGGCAATGCAGTATGCAAATTATGTTGAAGTGTTATCTCCCGATTGTTTGCGGGAAAGAATTCGCAATTCGTTGTTATCCGGATTAAAGAAATACAATTAATGCAACCTCAAGATTAGGAGTTTTGAATATGGATTTACATATGAAACAAAAACTGGATACGGTAACTGTCTTTGATTTAATGAATAACAGTTTTTATATCCCAGACTATCAACGTGGCTACAGGTGGACACATCTTGAAGTAGAAAAGCTTCTTGGCGATTTAGAAGATTTTTATAATGTGAATACTGATGGTAGTACCTTTTACTGTATGCAGCCGCTGGTAGTATTCTTTAATAAGGAACAGGATGCATGGGAGGTAATTGACGGTCAGCAAAGATTGACAACGATGTATTTGATTCTAAACCAGCAAAAGGGTTTGTTGGAACAAATATATCCTGATATGAAACTGTTTAATCTCTCTTATCAAAGCAGACCAGACAGCAGACAGTATCTTGAAAATATTGACAGCACTAAAAGCAACAGCAATATTGACTATTACCATATGTTCAACGCATCTGCCGTTATTACAGACTTTCTAAAGAAAACCACATTGGGCGGTTGGCGTTTCGTTGATGCAATAGTAAATGCAAATAATATAGAATCAAGGCCATCAGTAAAATTCATATGGTATGATGTTACAGAAGAGATAGAGTCAAAACACATTTCTCCTGAAGAGAAATTTTCCGACTTGAACATAGGAAAAATCGGACTAACTAATGCAGAACTGATTAAAGCGTTATTCTTGAATAATGTTGGTGATGATGAAAGCGAATCCTTAAGAATTGCATCAGAGTGGGATAGCATTGAACATGCTTTGCAAGACGATTCTTTCTGGTCTTTTATTTACGGAAAAGATGATAACAAATATGCAACGCGTATAGAGTTGTTATTTGATATCATAAAGGCGAAATCTGCAACGGAACAAAACGAGTATTACACTTTCGACGCCTACTCAGAAGAAATCAAAACTTCTGGACAGCATACCAACAAAAAAGATATTGTTAAAAGGCTTTGGAAAGATGTCTCTGATAAGTATTATTTATTCAGAGGTTGGTATGACGATAAAAAGTTATACCATATTATCGGATATTTAAGATATAAGAAATATGATATTAATTCAATAGAGGCTATTTATGCCGATCCGAATACGACCGATATAAATGAGTTCTATATGATTCTCAAAGAGAAGGCACTTGGAAGTGTTTGCGATGTTGAAATAAGCCAGTTGAATTACCACGATAGCAAAGACCATTCGAGAATATATGACATTCTTACGCTGTTTAATATTCTTTCGATAGTTGAATGCGAAAAAGATGATGTAAGATTTTCATTTGATGAATTCTATAAGCATTCATGGGATATAGAACATGTAAGATCTCAAACACCGAAGAATCTTGATGGTGCCGGAAGACAGGATTGGATTGTCTGTAATTTAGAGTATTTCTCCGGAATCGACTATAATTATTGTGAGTGTGATTCCGATGGAAAGAAAATATATAAGTATCAAGAAGATTTTGACCTGTTTAAGAATGATATTACACAAGCTCCAAACCGCGACGTTGAAATAGCACCTGGTCTAAAAGCTGGTCAAGTGTGTGATCAGTTGCTTCAACTCTTTAATGAAAAATCAGACGTAACAGAGTCAAGTGTATATAAGGCGTTGCTAAACCAGGCCTTCAAACAGGATGACACATTCAAATATGAGGATAATATCGGCAATCTCGTATTGTTAGATCAAGGAACAAACCGGGGTTACAAAAACGCATTTTATCCGGTAAAAAGAAAGTGGATATATAGGCGCGAACATGAAGGTGTATATATTTTACCTTGCACAAGAAATGTGTTTGCTAAAAATTATAGTAGCATGATTTTCGATTTAATGAATTGGAATAACGATGACGCAGAAGCATATTTGGCAGAAATAGAAAGGGTGATCAGCAATGGAAAAACTCAGCTTTAAGACATTAAATGATTGCTATGCTGTGGTAATTCCGATGCTGCAGCGAGACTATGCCTACGGTCGAATAGACGAAAGTGAAAAAAGAGATAGCTTTTTGAGTAATCTTCGCTCCTATTTTATGACTTCCGACCCACACGAGTTGGACTTTATTTATGGATCGGTGGATTCCAATAATAATTTGAAACTTTTAGATGGACAGCAAAGAATTACCACATTATTTCTCCTTCATTGGTATTTGGCTTTGGTAAAAGATCAGAATAACACATGTCATTTTTCTGAGTTCAAAGAAATGATGATGCAGCCCAATGGAGAGTCCAAGTTTTCATATAAAACAAGATTTTCTTCCACTGATTTTTGCAATGCGATTGTAAAATTAGAGTTCAAAGGTGTTAATTACGAAGAGAAGTATTGTGATGCCGTTAATGATAACTCTATTAAATTGTCCGAAGTAATCAGACACGAGAAGTGGTTCTTACCTCACTGGAATTATGATCCGACAATAGATAGCATGTTAAATATGCTGGATTCTATCAAAAAGTTTTTTGTTCCGGAAGAGTGTGGCGACTATTATTGCAGACTGATTAATGACGGGCAGATTGTATTTAATTTCCTAAATCTGGATGATTTCCATTTAGCAGACGAATTATATATTAAAATGAACTCCAGAGGAAGAGCATTAACAAGATTCGAGAACTTAAAATCAAAGATCTTAAAGCTCTATGATGATGCAAGTAAGGAGGTTCCAAAGGAGTATAATAAAAAGTTTTCGGAAATTCAGACTGCCCAAGGAAACCATTCTGCTTTTAAGAGCCTTCGAGACTATGTATCTTATATGCTTGATACCAAGTGGACCGATGTTTTTTGGAACGAATGGTTAAACACTGCTGAACATGACGAGGTCCCCAATGTTGATGATATGATGTTGAGTTTTATTACCGTTATGGGAATATTTGATCACATCATATATAAACTGGATGGCAAACTATCTCTCGCTCGGAAAGATGAATTGACACGCGAAATAAACTCATTGATGAGCGCTAAAGATAAGAACAAAGGTGTCACCGTTAGGTATGATAAACTCATTGAGTTACTAAAAGAAAATAACTATACATTTTTGTTCAAGATAATAGACTACTTCAATATTTTTAATGACGACGGAAAACTAAAAACTTATTTACCCGCGTCATTTACACTCTTTTCCGAGAAAGAGACATTCTATTCCATAACAAATGATTATAAGTTTGGCATGGAGTATGAAAAAAAGGCAAAAGCATTCGCCTACATAGACTATCTGTCGAATAATCCCTCACCCAATCCGGATCATTTGGAAGCATGGATGCATTTTGTTTGCAATGTTTGTTCTAATAGTTATAACCTTGCGAACTATACTGATACGTTTTGCACTTCTATTGCCGGTTTGCATTATTTGTGTTGTGAGGATATCGTGTCAGAGATTGCTCAAAAGGATTTGTCAGTGTTAGCGACGCTTGATATTCCTCAAATAGAAGAAGAAATACTAAAAATGAAGTTATCTTCAAATCCTTCGTGGGGAAATGCCATTGATAATGCTGAAAAGGATTTGTCATATTTCGAAGGAAGATTAAGATACCCGCTGATTGAGTGTTGTGGAGTTGACGAAAACGATATTGCAGATATTCAGAAGATCGCTCTCTTTATCGATTACGTAGAAAAAATAGCATCTATTTTTATAAATGCTTCGGGGTGTCCATTCGAGAGTGAACTCATTAGAGCAATGTTGTCAAAAGGCGATTATTTAATGTATTTCAATAGTAACAATACGCTGCTTAAGAATGCCGATCGAGATAATAGCTGGCGAAGATTTCTTAAAGAAAAGGCAAGTGACAATAACGCTTATCATCCTTATGGAATGGTTTCATGTGATTTGCGAGACTATTTTAGATCAGTCATTGATGATCCTCTGTTTGACAAATCTAACGCAAAAAGTAGCTTGTTAGCTATAGCGCAAGCTCGTGATAGTTCAATTCCAATGTGGAGAAAACTGATTATTGACTGCGCCGATATCTTAAATAATACTGAAGTTAATGCTCTTGGAAAAGACAGATTTTTAAGATGGAATAATGAAACCACGCAGTATCCGCATAAAAAGGATAGCGAAGATAACTACGAAATTGATCTTATTCCAGGTTCCGCAATCACTGGCTATCACGCAGAACTATTTTCGCTTTGTAAGTATTATGAACTAAAAGGAAAGACTTTTGGTGCTTTAGGTTCAGTAATCTACCAAAGAGCAAAGACTAATATTGAACAGCCATATTTTTACTTGGGTAATGAAGATGAACCTATCGTAAAAGTTATGTATCAAGATGATTGCTGCTTTAGATTTCTGATGGCAGATGGAACAGAAGAATGTAACATCGCGTTTGATGACGTTGAAGCAAGATTATTGGCAATAAATCCATAAGATGAGGGTAGTATGACACAAATAGGTCCATTCTTCTATATTCGAGGAAAGCTAATTTATAATGCTTGCTCCCTTGTCGAAGGCCGGGAACAAGCTGGAAAATTGGATAACCCATACGGTCATGATCAGCTATATGACGATCATTTCAAAAGCGGAGAGTACATTGATTACCCTCGTGGAAGGGTTTTATGGGACGAGCAAAAGAATCGCTCAATCATTTACATTGACCCTTGTATACATCGTGACACTGTTCTATCTCAGATCATAGAGGCATTTGATATTGGGAATTATATAGTAGAATATGATGATCATTATCACTGTAAAAAATGCGTAGGAGATTTATTCAACTGAACAAAAATAACGAACAGAGCTGCAAAAAATGCGGCTCTGTTTTGTTATGTACCAAATATGGTGCGAGGTCGCAAGTATAATATAATCACCAAAATAAATGTCGATTATTTTCGGCACAGGAGGATTTATATGAAAACAAAACAAATCATTTCACTTGCTTTAATGCTCGCGCTATTGGTGACGGTAATCACTGGCTGCGGTACCAAAGAAGGTTCTTCGACCAACAACAATGAAGAATCCACTTCTGTTGTATCTGCCGAAATGAAAGAAAATGAAGAAAGCATATCAACAACTAAACTGCAAACGTCAAGAAAAAAGTAGGCCAGTGCTTGAAAAAAACTAGACCACCTACGCTTGAAAAAAACCTGGCCACTTGGCCTAAAAACGCTTGAAAAAAACTATACCACTTGGTAACAAACGCTCGAAAAAAAGTAGACCACCCGGGCTGTTCGGAGCCCGGGCAGCATTGGATCAGTTGCGGCTCCATTTTCTAAGGATCTTCCTGGATTGTACCCAGATATCCTGTTCGGTCCATTCATGAGGCTCCGGATCTTCGCTGAAGTTCTTTAGAATCTCAGCTTTGACCAGCTCCGGCTGGCTCACATTCCGGAACAAGTGTGCATACTTGGTATCCAGATCCTTTTTGGTAATCGTCATCGGTCTGCATCCCCCTTTCTTTCGGAATCCAGGGAGAAACGGCCTGCATCGGGGATATTCATATCCAGAACATGGGACCTGTAAGTCAGTCGGTCAATCAACGCCCTGACCATCATGTCATTCTCAAACAATTCTGTCCATCGGGAAAACTCCAGATTGGTGGATACAATGACACTGGCCCGTTCAGACCGCTCCGAGATCACTTGGAACAGCAGTTCCGACTTGGTCCGGTTAAAGGTCAGATAGCTCAGTTCATCTACAATCAGCAGATCCACTTTGCTCAGGGTATTCAGTAGCTTGTTCAGCCGCCGCTCGTCCGCTGCCTCCGTCAATTCATTGGCCAGTCTGGCTGCAGAGTAGAACCGCACATGGTATCCTGCACGGCAGGCTTCCATTCCCAGGGCAATGGAGAGATGTGTCTTTCCCACCCCAGGATTGCCTACCAGAACCAGATTGGACTTGTTCCTCACAAAGTCACAGCCTGCCAGCTGCCGCAGGAACATGGCCTCCACATTGGGACAGCGGTCGCAGTCAAATTCGTCCATGGTTTTTATGTACGGAAACTTTGCCTGCTTTATTCTGCGCTTCTGGGAACTGGACTGGCGTTCATTCAACTCCCGCTTCAACAATTCCAGAAGGAAAGCATCGTAACCGGCGGATGGATCCAGTTGTCGTTCTATCTCTTCATATTGGGCAAAGGTGGGCATCCGCAGTTGCTTTGCGTGGAGCCGGATCAGTTCTTTGGTGGGAGAGATCATACCGCATCCCTCCTTCCAAGCAGCCGGTCATACTGGCTCAGATCCGTCCTGCATACCGGGATATCCTGTTTTTTGTCAGAATTGTCTTCCGGGATGCTGTTCAGTTCCAGCATAGCCTGGTTGTAATCGCCGCAGGCTGCAACGATACGCATAACCCTTTCCGGAGAAGCAAGATAGCTTCTGAGGATGTTTACGACCTGTTTGGGATCCTCCAGCTTTTCCAGAAAGTGAAGCAACTGTGCCGGAACCGTATTTCGTACCGGCTTGGCGTTCCAGACACTTCTGGGACGTCGGGATATGAGTTCTATATAGTGTTCCAGCCGGTAGGAAGTATGGCCCTTACCAAATACCCGCTCATAGCTGGCGACCTGTTTATTCTCGTACCAGATCTCAACAGCCGAGCCAAAACCCTTGACCGTGACCGTTCTGCCCGCCAGGTGATACGGGACGGAGTACAGATTGGAGTCGAACCGAACCAGAGAAAAGTCACTGACCGCTGCCCGGTGGGTGCGGCTGGTATCGTAGCG
>ENA-ORRN01000779-ORRN01000779.1-human-gut-metagenome-genome-assembly--contig:-NODE-779-length-24328-cov-4.798665_pt1 | contig 24328 bp, 27 predicted proteins | sample MGYA00242174_ERZ509132 | MGnify/ENA primary metagenome ERZ509132 (study PRJEB26280, sample SAMEA2338671) | human gut metagenome | biome: human gut; feature: human-associated habitat; material: faeces... | reverse complement strand
ATCGTATCGCTGCTTTGCGGGAAGCTGCCCTTTATGGCGGGCATTTCCTTTACGCCGGAAGTTTCCCGCGTTCTGAACAGCAAAAAGGTATCAGACCACCACGCAATCATTCCCACTATGGAGCTTGCAAAGGCTGACCTTACCGCGCTGCCGGAAAGCGAGCGGGAGAGCTTCGCCGAGGAGCACGATGTGGAGCACATGTCGGCGCGGGAACTGGACGAGCTGATCCAGGCGAAGAAGGCGGCAGAGGCCGAGCGGGATCTGTACGAGCAAAAGCTGGCAGAACAGATGGGCGCGGCGGAGCGGCTGAAAAAGGACGCCGAGACGGCAGCGCAGGAGGCAGAGGCGCGCCGACGGGCGCTGGAGGAAACGCAGGCGCAGATCCGGGCGCTGCAGGAGAACATCCGCACACTGGAGAGCCGGCCGGTTGAGGTGGCCGTGCAGGTGGACGAGGGCGCTGTGGCCAAGGCGCGCGAGGAAGAAAAGGCGGCTGTGCAGAAAGAGCTCGAGCGGCTGGAGAAGAAGCTGCAGAAGGCGGAGAAGGCACGCGAACAGGCGGAGGCAACGGCCAAGGCCGCAGAGGACAAGCTGGAGACCGCTGCGGCAGACGTGGCCAAGGAGCGCGACGGTCTGAAGCTGGAGCTGCAGGAGGCGCGCCGGAAGCTGGAGATGAGCGATGTGACGGTGGCGCAGTTCAAGATCGTGTTTGACACCGTGCAGGGGAATCTGAACGACATGCTGGCGCTGATTGCAAAGGCCAGCGGCGAGAACCAGACAAAGCTGCGAGCGGCTGCGGAGAAGCTGGTCGATGCTTTTAAGGGCCGAATCGAATCGTGAAAGGAGGGCAACCATGAAGATCTACATATCAGGGAAAATCGCCGGGGATCCGGACTATAAGGGGAAATTCGCCAGAGCGGCTGCACAGCTTGAGCGGCTGGGCGCGACGGTCATCAATCCGGCCACGGCGCCGGAGGGGCTGACCAAGCTGGACTATATGCGCATCTGCTTCGCTGGGATGGAGGCGGTGGACTACGTCGTGTTCCTTCCGGACTGGTCGTCTTCGGATGGCGCGAAGCTGGAACGCACGTGGTGCGACTATGTCGGCGTGCCGACGGCAGACTGGGACGATTTTCGGGTAGATATGCTTGTAAGGAAGTCGTACGGCTGCACATTCCGCGAGCTGCTGGTGCTGGAGCATCCGGACAAGGTAGATGCGCGTTTCATCGGTGGGTGTGCGGGATGCCCGGATGAATACGGATATGAGCCGGGAAACGGTACTGAATGTCTGTGCGAGAAGAACTGGAATACAAAGAAAAGCGTGACGCAGATATGCACAGAGCGCTGGGATCGCATCGTCCCGGGGAGCGAGGCGGTGTGAAATGATCACTGACAAAGGAGGTGAGGATGTTGGACTGGAAGCGGGAGGCGGCTGATGAGCTGCGCAACTACATGAACCGAAAGGCGGCAATTGCAAACATCAGCGATCAGATCGCTGACTTGGCGACGGAGATCACGAGCATCCGCAGTGCCTCGGCGGACGGCAGTCCGGTCGCCGGTGGCTCAAACGGCAGGGACGATGCGCTCGTCAACAACATCCTGAAACGTGAGCGGCTGGAAGAGGCGCAGCGCTTGACCGAGAACCGTGTACGCCGCGTGGATCGTGCCTTGAATCAGCTCTCTGAGCGGGACAGGTGCGTGCTGCAACGCTTTTACATCACGCCGTGTATCGGCGGCGTCGAGCGGCTGTGCCGGGAATTGGCCATCGAGAAAACGACAGCTTACCGTTGGAAGGATTGCGCACTGCGGAATTTTACAATCACAATGTACGGCCTCACAGAGACGTGAGCGTAACGTGGGAAAAAATCGGGAACATTTTCACGGGAATCTGTGTTAAAGTGATATCGCGGGATTGCGAGAGAGACCGGTCCCGCAAGTCACTTTGTGATATACCTCTCTTCCTTTGATCCTTTTTGCAGAATGTACGCATGGCTTTTTCTCTTGTCTCTGTCAACTCCGGTTTTCTCATGTCTCTCAACAAAGCAAAGCACCGGCCCGGTTTCGGGTTCGGTGCTTTGTGCATTCTGGTGCGGTTATGAATCTGAAACAACTTACCTACAAACTGCAGGCGGCGCTGAACCAGCGCGGCGAGCATTACAAAGTCAATCAGTTACAGCACTACTCCGAGCGGCTTGGCCGGATGGTAACAAAATACGTGCTGGAAAAGGCAGAAACCGATGAAACCGGGAAGCATATCAGCACGCGCGTACTGGAGACTTACAGCATGGCGGATGTCGTAAAAACGCTGGCGAAAATCTATAGCGGGTGATCCCATGAATCTCACGCCAAAGCAGCGCGCTTTTGCGGATTTTTACATCGAATTGGGCAATGCGACCGAGGCGGCGCGCCGGGCGGGATACTCGGCGAAAACCGCCAAATCCATCGGAGCGGAAAACCTGACAAAACCTGACATAAAAATCTATATAGCGCGGCGGCAGGAAAAAATCGAATCCGAGCGCACGGCATCCCTGAAAGAGATCCAGGAGCTGCGCACGGCGATCATGCGTGGGCAGGAAAAAGACCAGTTCGGCATCGAAACCTCCATCGCCGACCGTCTACGCGCAGCCGGCGACCTTGAGAAGTCGCTGCGCATCAAGGAAGAGCAGGAAACAAAGGCAGCAGCGCGCGCATCCGCACATTATGAGCTGCCGGCGCGTGTCCTTGGCAGGGCGTTCGTCGACATCAACCGGCGCATTCAGCCGAACATGACGTATGTCTTTGAAGGCGGCCGCGGCGGCCTGAAATCGTCGTATATATCCCTGAAAATCGTCGAGCTGCTGAAAAACAACCCGACGATGCATGCCTGTATCATCCGCAAGATGGGCAACACCCTGAAAGACAGCGTGTATGCCCAGATGAAATGGGCGATCAATGAGCTGGGGCTGTATGATGAATTCAACTGCAAGCTGTCGCCGCTGGAAATCGTGCTGAAAGAAACCGGCCAGACGATTTATTTTCGCGGCTGTGACGACCCGTTGAAGCTGAAATCCATTAAGCCGCCGTTTGGGTATATCGGCATCCTGTGGAAGGAAGAAAAAGACCAGCTTTGCGGGCCGGAAGAAGAACGTTCTATTAATCAGTCTGTGCTGCGTGGCGGCGCGGATTCTTATGACTTTTCGTCCTATAACCCGCCAAAAAGCAAATCCAGCTGGGTCAACAAGGAACGGCTTGTTCCGAATCCAGGGCGCGTTTTCCATCATTCCAGCTACACAGAAGCACCGCCGGAATGGCTTGGTGCGAAGTTTATCGCCGACGCGGAGCACCTGAAAGAGGTCAACCCGGCAGCATACGAACACGAATACGAAGGCGTAGCCAATGGCGACGGCGGCAGTGTATTTGACTATCTGGAGCTGCGGGAGATCACAGACGAAGAAATGTCGCATTTCGACCGCATCTTCCAGGGCGAGGACTGGGGCTGGTATCCCGATCCGTACTGCTTCATTCGCTGCTACTACGACAGTGACCGCGAGGCGGTGTATATCTTCGCAGAACACTACGTCAACAAGGAATCGAACGAACAGACGGCGCGTTGGATCATCGAACACGGCTATGACGATTACACCATCACGGCCGATTCGGCCGAACCGAAAAGCGTCAACGATCACTGCGAAATGGGTCTGCCGGTCACCGGCGCAGTCAAAGGCCCAGGGTCGATCGAACACGGCATGAAGTGGCTGCAGCGTCGGCGCATCATCATCGACCCGGTGCGCTGCCCGAATGCAGCGAAAGAATTTTCAGAATACGAATACGAGCGGGACAGGGACGGCAACGTCGTCACCGGATACCCGGACGTGAATAACCATAGCATCGACGCCACGCGGTACGCACTGGAACCGCTGACGATGCGCAGGGGGGCAAGTGCATGACTGTAAATATTTTGGGGACGGAATATGAAATCATTGAAGCCACGGCGGCCGAAGATGCAATGCTTGAAAAATGCGATGGTTACTGCGACAAAACGGTAAAGACCATTGTTATTTCAAAAAAGGCCAAAGACTGCGACCTGAAAGACTTTAGCGTCTATCAGAAAAAAGTTATGCGTCATGAGATCATTCATGCATTTCTGTTTGAAAGCGGGCTGTCCGAAAACTTTACGCATCCGGAATACGGCCATGACGAAACATACGTGGACTGGATTGCTTCGCAGTTTCCGAAAATGTGCGAAGTGTTCAAGGAGGTTGGCTGCCTGTGAAAATCAATATCCCGCTGGACAGCGTGAAAAAGCAGATCCGCGAAGAATTCCGCATTGCGCCGCTGGTAACGCCGGAAATGCGCGAAGCGGAAGACCTGTGGATGCAGATCTGGATGGGCACCCCACCGTGGGCAAACGATCAGGATCGCACCATCAATTTTGCAAAGGCCGTGACCGGCGAAGCCGCGCGCCTTGCGACGATGGGCGTCAGCGTCGAACTGTCCGGCTCGGCCCGCGCGGATTGGCTGCAGGAACGTCTGAATGAAGAACTGATTCCGTTCCTGCGTGACATGGTGGACGTGGGCTGCGCTGCCGGCATGTTCTTGCTGAAACCGACGCCGGACAGCATCGGCCTGTACACGCCGCCGGAATTTACGATCACGGCTGTGGATAACCGCAAGCGTGTGATCGGCGTCGTGCTGTATGACACAAAGGCAACGCCGGATTATTACTACGTCAAGGCCGAATACCACCGCTACGACGGGACGCATTATGTGGTTTCCAACCGCGCGTTCCGGCTGACGAAGGGCAAAACAGCGGCATCCCGTGCGAATCTGGACGAAGTGCCGGATTGGGTGGGCATCCTGCCGGACGCCGTGCTGGATGATACCGCGCCGCTGTTTGCCGTGTGCACCATGCCAGACGCCAACAATATCGACGGCGGCGCCTGCGGTATGTCCATCTATGCCAACGCCCTGCCGGAACTGCGTGGGCTGGATGTTGCATGGTCGGCGATGGTGGACGAAATTCAGGATTCCCGGTCGATCGCCCTTGTGGATGACCGTCTGCTGCGTGAGCCCGGGCGGAAGAATGTTTCCGTGCGGCTGCCGCGCTATGTGCAAAACGTTGCCGGCTCGGCGGCCGAAAGTTTCTATCAGGAAATTGACCGCAAGCTGAAAACCGGCGAACGCCAGACCGGCATCAATATGTTGCTGCAAAGCCTGTCGACCAAATGCGGTTTTTCGGAAGGATATTTCAGCTATAACGAAAAGCAGGGCCTTGCCACTGCGACGCAGGTGGAAGCCGATGACCGCCGCACCATCCAGCGCATCAAGGACATCCGCGACCGCATCCAGGCCGCCGTGGACGACCTGATTCAGGCATTGAACGACTATGCTGATATCTACGATCTGGCGCCCTATGGCACGTATACCGTGGCGTACAATTTCGGCGACATCACGTACAGTTATGAAGAAGACCGGCAGAACACAAAAAGCCTTTGTCAGCTCGGCGTTTTGCCGTGGTGGATGTATCTGGTGCGCTTTGAAGGATTCAGCGAAGACGATGCGAAAGCGGCCTATGCCGAAGCCACCACGGCGAAACCGGGGCTGTTCCCTGATACCGAATGATCACCCCGGAACAGTTCCAGGAGATCGGCGAAACCCTGCTGCCGCTGCTGGACGACCTGACAGAATGGATCGCCCGCGGCATGATCGAGCGCTTCATGATCCGCTTCGGCCGCGGCGAAGAAAAGCTGCTGACCGGCACGGATGAATGGCAGGCGTGGGTGCTGAAACAGGCCGGCGGGAATCTGGACGAAATCCAGAAGGCGTTGGCCAAAAGCACCGGCAAATCGCAGCAGGAAATCGCAAAGATCTTCAAGGGCAGCGGCATTCAGGCAGCAAAAGCGGATGCAGAAGCCGCCGCCGTGACGTTTTCCGGCCTATCGTCCGGCATGATGGCGATCATCACGGACGCCTATGAGCGCACGGTCGGCGAAATATCCAACATCACACGCACGACAGCCGGCGCGACCAACCAGGCGTTTATCGACATCTGCGACGCGGCGTATTGGAAAGTACGCACCGGCGCGCAGTCCTACACCGCCGCCATGCTGGAAGGCGTTAATGCGCTGGGGCAGGTGCAGCCGATCGTGCGCTATCCGTCCGGCCATAAGGACACGCTGGAAGTGGCGGTGCTGCGCTGCATCCGCACCGGCGTGGCGCAGTCATCCGGTAACATGACGATCCAGCAGTGCAAAGACATGGGCTGGAATCATGTGCTGGTGTCGCAGCATCTGGGCGCGCGTGTGTCCGATACCGATCCGATCGCCGATCACGCCGGCTGGCAGGGCAAGGTGTACTGTATCGACGGCAAGGACGCGCAGTTTGATAACCTGCTGGATACGACCGGCTACCCGGAAAATCCGCTGGGCCTGTGCGGCTATAACTGCCGCCATTCCTTCACGCCGTTCCTGCCGGGAGTTAGCCGGAACAATAACAGACCGATCGATACCGAAGCCAACCGGCGCGCCTATGAACTGTCGCAGACGCAGCGCGCGATGGAGCGTCGCATCCGTGCACAGAAGCGCAAGTGCACGGCGCTGCACACAGCCGTGAAAAACTGTGAAGATCCGGCAGGCAAGGCAAAGCTGCAGGAGAAATATACGCAGTCCGCTAAGCGCCTGCAGGAGCAGAACGCGGAATACACGAAGTTCTGCACCGATAACGATCTGAAACCATACCACGAGCGGCTCGCCGTTGCGGGGTGGGATCGTTCGGCGGCGTCAACCGCGTCTGCGGCGGTACGGACGCAGGGACGTGCTCTGAAATTGGCCAATGAAAAAGTGCTTGAAAATTTTCCGGAAGATGGTACAATGGAATCGAAAGAGAGCACACTGACACATAGAAGGGTGACGACCGACGGAAGAGAAATCATCAGCAAGGCAACGTACAGCAAGCTTGTAAACCCGGTCATAAAGAAGGGCGGGAAAGTCATAACCGCGACTGCTGATAATGACTGGATTCGTTATTTGAGCGAGCGAGGGGCTACCGCGGCCACTATTGGAGACACCATCGTTTTGAGACCGGATGCAACCACAACGGAAGTTTTGGAAGAGGTCTATCACTTCTATCAAAACCGTTCTGGCCTGAATGCCCAGTATTCGGCTGTGCAGCGAATGGTTATGAATGAAATAGCGGCGCAGAAATACTTGATGAGCATTGCCGAGCGGTATAAGATTCCGCAAAGCGAAAGAGAAGAAACAAAGGCGCTTCTTGAATCATATATAAAGCAAAGGGAAAAATTGATAAAGGCGGGTGAATGGGATGATTAAAGTGGAAAAGCAACTGAAAGCCGGTGATTATACGGTGCTCCTTCTTGATTCCGAAATTCCGCACGATAGGTTCTCCAAGCTGCTGATTGACGGCAAAGAATACAAACCTGAAATTGTGTTTGACTTGAAAAACAGCATTGGCATCGCTGCGACAGGGGCGTTCGAGGGAAAAGAAATCAGATTTATGGTATGAAAAAGCATCGCGCGTTTGCACGGTGCTTTTTCAATTAACGCATAATGAGCTGCTGAAATTTATTTCACATAATAATTTGAGAAACCATCTTACCAATCGGCAAGGTGGTTTTCTTATACCCAAAATCGAATCAGGATACGCAGGGGCGGACGGGAAACCGGCTGCCCCTTTGCCATATCACGACCCTGCCGGTGGTTCATCCGGCTCAATCCGTACAGCTGACGAGCTGTTAAAAATCACGTTCAGGAGGATTACGCATGAAGAACATCGAGACCATTCTTTCCGACTTCGGTATTACGATTCCGGAAGGAAAAGCGGCGGATCTGCGCAAGGCCGTCGCCGAGAACTACAAGACCGTGGCGGAATTCACCAAATTGCAGGAACGCCACGACGCGCTGGACACATCGCTGAAAGACGTGCAGGGCAAGCTTGCCGCCTTTGACGGCGTGGATGTCGCAGCGCTGAAAGGTCAGATCACGACCTTGACCAATGACCTGCAGACCGAGCGGGACAACCGCAAGAAGGACGCCGCCGCTGTGAAGCTGCGCAGCACGGTGGACACGTTCCTGTCGGGCAAGCATTTCGTCAACGACATTACGCGCGAAAGCATCACGGACAAGCTGGTGACGGCACTGGGGTCTGACGATGCGCGCGGCAAGTCGATCGACGATCTGTTTACCGGCCTTGTCACCGATCAGAACGGCAAGGAGATCCCCGGCATCCTTGTGGCCGACCCCGCCAGCAAGGCGCGCTTTTCGTCTGATCACAGCGGCCTGGTGCCGCCGGCGGGAGGCGCGAAAGAATACGTAGCCCAGAAATACAAAAACAACCCGTTTTTCAGGGGCTAAGACTACGAAAGGAAATGATGATCTATGTCTATCCAGTATGGATCCATGTATGTCGATGAACAGTACAAGGCAACTGTTCTTCCCAACCTGTTTTATAAGACCTGGCTTGTGCCCGGCGTGACCTATCAGGACGTGATGGTCGACGGCGCCGGCGGCTGCTACTGGCACAAGCTGACCTCCACCGCAGCGTCTGTCGGTACGCCCGGCCGTGACTTCACGGACACCGCTGCCGCTGATACGCTGGTGCAGGCTGTTTTCAACAACAACCTGCAGGCGTCGAAGAAGATCTACGGCGTGCAGGCGGCTGCTGTGGCGTTCCCGATTGCCGAGGAGCATCTGGCCCTCGCCACCCGCGAAGTCGCGGAGGCAAAGAACCAGTGCGCGTTGGCCTGCCTGATCTCCGAGGGTACGGCGTCCACCAACACCACGAAGACCACTGCGGCCAACTTCAAGGCGCAGGTACTGGCAGAACGCAAAGCCATGGTCAAGGCAAAGGCCAATCCCACCATCGTGCTTTGCAGCCCGGACTTCTTTGCCACGATGCTGGAATTTGCCGGTGAGAAGTACATCCCGACGTCCAACGAAATGCTGCTCGCCGCCGCTGCCGGCGGTCAGGTCGGCAGCTTCATGGGATTCACGTGGATCGAAGTCAATGGCTTCGCGTCGTCCGCAGATCTCGCCTATTATCCGCACGGCGGTACGAAGGCCAGCGTCACGGCGGCGAACCTGGCGAAGGTGGAATTCATCATGTACGATCCGAACGCCTTCGGTGTCGGCGATAACTTCAGCATCGTCCGCATGGTCGACTCCGAGCTTTTCGCCGGCAGCAAGGCGCAGGTCGAGGAAAACGCCGCCCTGCGTGTGCTGGACGCTGCGCAGGTGCACGTGAAGTCCTACGCAAGCGCGTGATCGGCAGGTGAATCACGGTGTACGCGGATTTTGACACATACGTAAAACGGTACGGGGACGATCTGTCCCCTTTCCGAGACGAAGTGACTGCTGCCCGCTACCTGCGTGCGGCGTCGCGGGAGATCGACCGCTTTACGTTTGACCGCTTCGGCGGCACGCTGCCGGAATCCACGATCGACGCCGAAAAGCTGCAGGACTGCGCGTGCGAACTGGCCGAATGCCTTTACCGCATTGACCAGGCGCGTGACAGCGCAGCGGAAACCGCAGACGTCGGCGGCGTAAAAACCGCCGGCCCTGTGGCGTCGGTGTCGTCCGGCAGCGAATCGATCACATATAAAGCGGCCGACAGCTGCTACACGACCGCCGCGAAGACCATAGCAGCGCGAGACGCGCTGGTGTTTGACTTGCTTCGGCGCTGGCTTTCGGGCGTGGCCGTGGATGGCGTCCTTGTGCTGTACGCGGGGGTGACGTGCTGATGCTTCTGCATAGCGATACGATCACGCTTTTTTCGCGCGTGCGCGGCGCGCGCGGTCAGGCCGATACGTGGGTGCGGCACGTGCTTGCCGGTGTCAAGGTGGAAGCAAAAACGGCCATGACGCCCGGCACAACCGGCGACGTGCCCGGGCACTATGTGCTGCTGCTTGTGCCGAAAGCGTCCATCGGCGCGCTGACCTATGCGCCGCCGGAAGTGTATCAGGCGGCGGATGATCGCAGCGGCCTGATTGCGTTTCAGCCCGGCGACTATTTCTGCCGCGGCGATCACGAATGGGCGGAATACGATGTGCTGTGCAAGGTTACGGAATGCCACAGGATCACATCCTGCGCGTGGTTTCCGCTGATTGCGCACTTTGAGGTAACTGCGTCATGAGCGGCATCAAGCACTATAAGGACGTCAGCTATGTCAAAGGGCACGTCCAGGTAAATCTCCGGTTCGCCAAATACGGCCCGCGATTCGCCAAAGCGCAGGAATGGCTCGGCCAGCAGGTGTTGGCGGACAGCAAGCTGTATATGCCGTTGAAAACCGGCAGCCTGCAGCAACGTTCATATGTCGCAGAAGGTGGCCGGCAGGTCGTGTTCCCCGGCCCATATGCACGGTATCTGTATATGGGCAAGGTCATGGTCGACCCGGAAACCGGTTCGCCGTGGGCGCGCAAGGGCGCTGTGAAAGTTGTGACCGACCGCGATCTGCGGTTTGCGGCCGGCGTGCCGCACTGGGCGGAAGTGGCCCAAAACGAGCACGGAAAAGAATGGGCGGATGGCTGCAAACGGATCATCCTGGGGGAATCAAATGGTTGATACGAAAGATTTTTCAACGATCCTGAGCGGCTTGCTGAATGATTTCCCGGCCATTGGCGCGCGGGAAATTCGGTTCGGCGAGCTGGGCGACAAGTCCGGCGTCGGGATCTATCCGTCCGCTGCGGCGACGGTGATCAGCGAAACGACCGACATCATGGGCGGTGTGTACCAGAAATGCAACTATGCGTTTCAGGTGGTATATCGCGCCGTACCGCAGTCGGAAACTGACCGCATCCACATCAAGGGATGGTTGGACAAGCTGGCGCGCTGGCTCGAAAAACAGCCGATCACGGCGGACGGCCAGCAGCACGCGCTTGCCGCGTGGCCAGACCTCGGCGATGGGCGGACGATCACTGCATTTGTACAGGTGTCGGCGGCATATCTGGCCGGGCGCTATGCCGACGGTGTGGAAGACTGGGCCGTGTCCCTGTCGATGCGGTACGACAACAATTTTGAAAGGTGATGCATTATGCCTGAAAGTACGACTTTTAACACAACCGCGGGCCAGACGATTGCCCGCAAGCTGCTGATGGCCTTCCTGAATACCGGCACGTCTTCCGCGCCGGTTTGGTCGATCGTCGGCAAGCGCGTGGAAGACAGCAGTCAGGAATATGACTGGAACAAGGAGACCACGCAGGACATCCTGGGCAACACGTTTACCACCATGTCCGCGCCGACTATCACGCAGACCTTTGACCCGTGCAATCTGGACGCCGGCGAAACCGCGCTGACGAAGCTGTGGCAGCTGGCGATCAAGGATCAGGACGTTGCGGCGCTGGCCGAACAGGATATGATGATCGTGCACTGCTATGCCGGCACGAAGGACACGGCGATGTTTGCCGAGCGCTATAGCGGCTGCGCGATTGAAGTGAAGTCGCTGGGCGGCGACAAAACGGTAGACATGCCGTTTGATGTGACCTACGGCGGCACGCGCACGGTCGGCACTGCGGCCATTGCGGACGGCGTGGCTACGTTCACGAAGGCGACGGCATAAGGGGGGTGACGGCGTGAGCAATAACATTTCTTTTGAAACCGGCCTGAAAGCGTTCACCATTAACGGCGACGCAAACCGGAAGATCTATTTTGACCCGAACGACATCGGTATCATCGACCGGCTGGAAGCGGCAGCGATGGCGATCAAGGCCAAAGCCGACGAAATGGGCACGCAGGAAAGCGATACGGATGCCCGCACGACGATCCGCGAACTGGACGCCTACGCACGCGAACAGGTGGACGCGGCGTTCCCTTCGCCCGTCTGCGATACAGTGTTCGGCAAAGCCTACTGCGTTTCGCTCACGCCGTCCGGTTCCCTGCAAATCATTTCGTTCCTGGAAGCGGTTTCGCGCCAGATCCGGCGCGAGATGGACGCTGCGACCGCTGCCGCGCAGAAGCGTAAGGCAAAATACCTGGATAAATACAGCGGCGGTCAGCGCAGGAAGAAGCGCAGATCATGAATACCGGCCTGCCGAAGACAGCGTGTATCGGCGGCCGGTGTTTTCGTATACGAAGCGACTTTCGCGAAATTCTGGACATCTGCGCCGCGTTGAATGACCCAGAGCTGACAGATCAGGATCGCGCCGAAGTGGCGGTCAAGATCTTTTATCCGGACTGGGATCAGATCACGGACATGGCCGCCGCGGTGAAATTCATGCTGTGGTTTTTGGACGGCGGTGTGGATCGCGGCGACCAGCGGCAGCAGCCGAAGCAGATGGACTGGGAACAGGACTTCCCGATGATCATTGCGCCGATCAACCGCGTAGCCGGGCAGGACGTGCGCGCGCTGCCGTATATGCACTGGTGGACGTTCATCGGCTACTACATGGAGATCGGTGACTGCACGTTTTCCACAATCCTGGACATCCGGCGGAAGCTGCGCAAGCACAAGAAACTGGAAAAGTGGGAGCGCGAATACTACGACGAAAACCGGGAATTGATCGATTTCAAGTCGGCGCATCTGACCGACGACGAAGATGAATTCATCCGGCAGCTGATGACAGGGGGTGTGCGCGATGGCTGATGTTGTCGGCGATCTGGTAGTTGATACAACGATAAACAGCGGTAAGTTTGACGCCGGCCTTGCGAAGCTCGAAAACAACGCGAAAAAGGCCGCGAACAACGTGGACAAGGCCGCGCAGAAGGTAGCCGATTTGCGGAGGCAGCTGGAGGAGCTGGAGGCTGTCGCAGAAAATGAACGAAAAACCAGAAAGACCGGGACTGAGACGCAGGAAACCGGTGAAGCGATCCAGAAAATAAAGCAGCAGCTGGAAACAGCGCAGCTAAATCTCGAAGGCAGCCAGATCGCACAGGAAAGAGCCAATGCTGCCGTAAGCGCATATGTGGAAAAACAGCGTCTTGCAGCTTTGACGACGCAGAAGGTGTCAGAACAATTTAAGAAATTCACCAAACGAATTGCTGGCTTAGCAAAGCGCGTCTTCATTTTCACCATGATTACCAAAGCGCTGCGTACGATGCGCAAAATGCTGCTTAGCACAATCGGCGCAGACAAACAAATGTCAACATCTTTGGCGCAGATCAGGGGTAATCTGATTTCCGCTTTTGCACCGATCTACAACTATATTTTGCCGGCAATTCGAACGCTTCTGGCGTGGCTTGCCAAATTGACTGCCGTTGTTTCCGTGTTTATCAATTCGTTGTTTGGCAAAACGGCGTCACAAGCGGATGCATCTGCAAAGGCACTGTATAATCAGGCTTCCGCAACCGAGGCCGCAGGGGATGCGGCCGAGAAGGCAAAAAAACAGCTTTCCGGGCTAGATGAAATGAACCGCTGGGAATCGAACGATAGTTCCGGCGGCGGTGGAGGCGGTTCGTCTGGTGTGGCGCCGAAATTTGATTTGTCCGATCAGGTCGACACCGGAAAAATCGGCAAGATTGCAGCCGTTGTCCGCGAGCTGTCGCCGTATGTGGCGGCGGTGGCCGCTGGATTCGCTGCGTGGAAAATCGGAAAGAAGTTCCTGGGGAATTTGTCGAAGGCAAAGCAGCTGGCGCTTGCTGTCGCGGGGGCTGTCCTGATGGCCATCAACGTTGTCGATATGCTTAAAAACGGCATAAATTTCGACAATCTGACAGGGTACATCATCGGCGCTGCTGCGGCTGTCACTGGGCTGGGGCTGGCATTTGGTGTGCTTGGCGGAGCAATCACGGCAATCGTCGCGGGGCTTGCCCTTCTTGGTGTGGCAATTCGTGACGTGATTAAAAACGGCTTCAACAGCAAGAACCTTACGGCTATTACCGTGGCGTTGCTAACTATTGGCGGTGCTATTGCTATCATTACAGGGGCGTGGATACCGCTGCTGATTGCCGCTATAGCTGCAGTGGTCGTGTGGATCGTCGCAAAATGGACGTCCATAAAGGAATGGATCAGTAAAACGATCAGCAGTATCGATGCGGCTTTCGAGCAACATCTTGCTAACGTGGAAGCAGGTGTCGCGGTGGCAGTGGATTGGGTCATCGAAAAATGGACGGCCGTAAAGGACTGGTTCAGGGGGCTGTGGGAAAAGGTCTCATCCGGCGCTGTGGCTGCGTGGGATGGAATCAAAAGCGCCTTCAAGTCTGTGCCGGAGTGGTTTCAGAGTAAATTCCGAGACGCATGGCAGAAGGTCAAAGACGTGTTTTCGACCGGCGGCCGTATCTGGTCAGGCATCAAGGAAGGCATCGAAAATACCTTCCGCGCGGTCGTCAATGCCATTATCCGCGGCACGAACACGATCATTGCCGTGCCGTTCAACAAGATCAATTCCATGCTGAATGCGATCCGGAATGCCAGCTTCCTTGGCATTTCCCCGTTCCAAAATATGTGGGGCGTGAATCCACTACCAGTTCCGCAGATCCCGATGCTGGCGCGCGGCGCAGTCATCCCGGCGAACCGGCAATTCCTTGCCGTGTTGGGCGACCAGCGAAACGGCAACAACCTGGAAGCGCCGGAATCTCTGCTGCGCCAGATTGTGCGCGAAGAAGCCGGCGGTGCCGGCAGCCGATACGAGGTTATCGCCCGGTTGGATCGCCGCACACTGTTTGACGAAGTCATCACCGAAGCAAAATTGCGGAAAGGGCAAACGGGCAAAAACCCGCTTGTAGCGGTGTAACACATGGCACAGGAATACATTAAAATTCGAAAAAGTCCGTCGGATGACTGGCTGGTACTTCCGCAGCCGGATTCCGGCGCGCTGACGTACGACTTTGAAACAACTTACACGGAGGACAGCGGCCGCACCCAGACCGGCGCGGCCGTCGTCAGTCCCATGTTCACGGTCGAAGCGCTTGGGTATAGCCGTGCGTCGATCAGCAAAACTATGCTGTCGCAGATCCTGAAGATCATTGCAAAAGGCCAGCAATTCCAGCTGCACTACTTTTCCGCCTACTATGGCGCGTGGTGTACGTCGTGGTTTTACGTCGGCAAGGGGCAGCTTGACATTGGCCGGCTGAACGAAAACAAGGAACTGTTTACGTCCGTGGAATTTAACATGGTCAGCGTCAATCCGCTGACGTGATTTGGGGTGACATGATATGCGAACAGTCGAAAGTCAAATCACAAGCGTCTACCCATCGCAGACGAACTTTGTGGTCGAAGCGACTTTTACGTGGGATCACGATGTGACATTGGTGTATTATGGCAATACAACTGTGACGATCAAGGCGGGGGAACACCTACAAGTAGACGGGGCGTGTTTTCGTCCTGGTGGAACGAAAATCACAGCGCAGATATCATCAGGCAGTTACCCGGTCGGGCTTTCCGCGTGCAAATGCGCGACAATTGAAATGTACGATGGTGGGTGGCAAAACGTCGATAACCGGAATCTATACGAAGGAGCGACCGTGCACCTAAAGGCAGATATTAAAATCGACGGCAATGGATACTTGGTTCCAATGGGCAGCTTTAAGGTTTATGAAGTGGAAACCGTGCACAAAGTTACCACGCTTACTTGCTACGATGCCATGAGGGAAGCGGACGTGCTGTGCCCGACGGAGATGCAGGGAGAGCACAATTACATAGAGCTATGGAGGCTGGCAGCGACTCGTCTCGGCCTGACGCCCAGCGCGATTGATAGCGACTTGGGATATAACGCACTGGCGACCGTGGACACACAGCACACCATCCGGCAGGTGATCGAAGCTATCGCGCTGGCCTGCGGTGGCAATGCCGTGGTGTCTGGGAATGCACTGTATGTGCGACCAATTACATCTACAACAGATGTGACGTTAACACAGTGGATTAACCAACTGGAAGTGGCAAGTACGCCGGTTGAAGTCACTGGAGTGCGCGTGAAAAAGACGTTCACCAGTGACGGGCAAGAGCACACGTATTTCTTCGGCGCCGGAGGCTACGTCATTGAACTGAATGACGATAATTTGTGGATGGGCATTGAAGGGCCGTCCGGGTCGATCACCGTCGCGGCTGAAGCAGTCGCAAAGACGGTGTACGAACAGCTGAAAAACAAGCCGATCTATAAGTTTTCTGGTGATCTTCCAGCTGACCCGCGGCTTGACATTTTCGACAAGGTTATCGTCAAGGACATCAACGGCCGGGAATACCCGTCGATCATCACGAACTACACGTTCGTGTTTTCCGGAAAAACGTCGGTTGGGAACAGCGTCGAATCCAGCAGCAGCTACAACACATCAGATAGTGGGCCGTCCGGATCGTCGCCTTCCGGTGTTGGCGCGGACTATGTCGTCGCGCAAGGCAAGACCGGGGCGTGGACGTGGCGCAAGTGGAACAACGGCACGGCGGAAATGTGGAGCGTGTTCGGGACGGACAAGCTTTCGATCTCTTCCGCTTGGGGCAGCTTGTACTACGGAACGTGGATGGATTTGGCACAGAATGTGACGGCGCGAAAATACCCGTTTAGCTTCGTGGAAGCTCCTTCGGTGACGGCATCCTACAGCGGCGGGGATAAGGACGCTTGGCTGATATCCGCTTTTAATGCCAGCGACAATCTGCTGCTCGGCGCTCCGGCGTATGCGCTCGCGCGCCCGAATACCGCGACCGTGGTGAAACCGCGCATCAGCTACTACATTATTGGCAAGTACAAGTAAGGAGGTACCCGCATGACAATCACAATCGCAGATGGGCGCGGGGCGCTGTGGCAGTGGGACACCGGGCGGCGGGTCAAGATCACCGACGGCGACGGCGTCAAACAGGTCCACTATCAAAATAAGTGCTTTGGCCGCAGCGTGGACGTTGAGGTTGGAGACGACGGCACGGCCATCATCCCGGATGAGCTGCTGCAGGACTGGCACCCGCTGACGGCCTACGCCTACGTAACCGACGACGCGGGCGGCTATACCAAGGTGCAGGTGGATTTTGCGGTCCATAAACGCGCCCGGCCGTCGGACTACGTCTACACCCCGACAGAGCACGCTGGCTTCGACCGTCTGCGCGCCGAAATCGGCGACCTTGCCGACCTGACGACGACCGAAAAAGATAACCTTGTGGCGGCCATCAATGAAGCTGCTGCATCTGGTGGCGCGGATTTGAATCAATTTGAAATCAATGCAGAAAGCGGCAGCCAGAACAATGACTATGAGTATCAAGTGACACTGGATAAGACATACGATGAAATAGATGCCGCTTTTACAAGTGGAAGCACACCAATTGTGATTTTAGACAATCGTTGGAGACTCCAAGTAATTTCTGCAACAACTGGCTATCATTTCGGGGTTTTTGCACAAATGGGTCCGGGTATGTATGGCATTTTCGATGTATACGTTTCGAACAGAGAAGAGTGGCTTTTAGAACTTCCAATGGTGGACTATGCAAATCTTGCACCGTTTGTAGAAAGTGTTGAAGCCGCAATCGGTGACCTGTCCACCCTGCAAACCACCGCGAAAGATAATCTCGTGGCGGCGATCAATGAAGTGGCATTGGCTGGCGGTGCTGGCAGCATGAACTTGCGCGTGGCGGACGGCTACATCCAGTACAGCACGGATAGCGGCAGCACGTGGACAAACCTCATCGCCGTGGCAGACCTCAAGGGCGACACAGGAGCGGCTGGTACACCCGGCAAAGACGGTGCAAAGGGTGATCCCGGTGCGTCCGGAAAGGATGGCCACAGCCCGGTAGTAACGGCCACCAAGTCCGGCAAGACAACAACAATCAGCGCGGACGGGGTCGCCATTGCCACAGTCGAGGATGGCGCAGACGGTGCGGATGGTGCTGAAGGTGCAGACGGCATCACGCCGCACATCGGCGGCAATGGCAACTGGTATCTCGGCCCGACCGACACCGGCAAGCCATCGCGCGGGGCAACTGGCGCTAAAGGTGATGCAGGTGCAACCGGCCCTGCTGGCCCGGTCGGCCCGCAAGGCCCTGCCGGTGCGCCCGGCAAAGATGGCAGTGATGCGACCGTGACTGCGGTAAGCATCACAGGCGCGCTGGGGTACAAGCCCGCCGCGCCGAGCGATATCCCGGTAGTCCCGGCTGCGGAGATCGACGCCAACACCGCCGCGCGGCACACGCACGCGAACAAGGCGGTAATCGACAGCATCACCGGGCTGGTGACAGCAAAGAATCTTGATAATCCGGGCCATACCACGGACTTGGTGCAGTACGGCGCATTCCAAGTTGCGGCACAGAGAATCCTTGTGCAAATCCCCACTGTGCCGGAAACCCTGCCGAACCCGAAGGCGCTGACGCTTAAAGTGGGCGGCGCTACCGCTACTTATGACGGCAGCAGCGCGCAGGAAGTAGACTTTCCGGAAATCGTGGTAGCAGAATCTGTTACTTCGCCAACCTACACTAATCAAGTGCCACTGTCGGTTGACGCTAGCGGCGCAATATACAACGGTGTTGGGTATAAATCCGGTGTTTCACTTAACTCATCAGGGGCGGAGATACCCAGTTCGGGCGCTGCCGTCTCGGGCTACATCCCCGTGAAAAAGGGCGATATCATCCGCATCAAGGACACCTCGCAGGCAAACTTCGACACGACCCTTATGATGACCCTGACAGCGGACAAAGCCGGTACGGCGAACTGCGGTAAGGATATTGTAGCCATCCAAACCAACGCAGTATACGGCACTATCACCACAAACGGCAATGTCGTCACATGGGACACCTCGGGCATCGGTTATTACTTTTGGGACAACTTTGCGTGGCTTCGTGTCACGACCCACTCGGCTGATGCCATAGTCACTGTGAACGAGGAGATAACCGACACCGTGACTACGCAGAATGTGCTCAAACCGAGCGTGAAGGTCAAAAAGGCGAATGTCGATTTTGACATAGCATCGCCCCTACTGTCGGGCAAGACGGTTGTGTGCTTTGGCGACAGCATATTTGGCATGACGCGGGACACGACATCCGTCCCCGCATGGGCGGCGGCATTCACGGGTGCAAAGGTTTACAATGTTGGTTTCGGAGGCTGCCGTATGGCCGTACACCCCACTAGTGGCTACGCTGCGTTTTCTATGTGGGCGCTGGCCGATGCTGTGGCCACGGGCACTTACACCACACAGGATGCGCAGGCATCCAGCGGCGCAGATTATTTTGCACAGCAGCTTGCGGTGCTGAAAGGAATTGACTTTGGCAGTGTTGACACGGTGGTCATCCACTACGGTACGAACGACTTCACCGGCAATGTCGCTATCGACAACGCTACCGATGACGATGATACATCAACGTTGTGCGGGGCGCTGCGATACGCGCTGCGCAAGATTCAGACTGCCTATCCAAAAATTCGCGTCTTTATTTCCTTGCCAATCTATCGTAAGTGGGATAGCACCGGCGCAGAAACATACACAAACGCGAACGGGAAGAAATTGCGGGAATTTTGCACGGCGCTGGCCGGTGTTGCAGATGAATTCAATTGCCCATGTATTGACGGCTATAAGGCGCTTGGCATAAACACCGCAAACGCTTCCGCATTTTTGGCAGACGGCACACATCTAAACGAACACGGGCGGCAGGCATTCGGCGAGTACATCGGTGGATGCCTAATATCGCCAAAGGCGTAATACAGGGGTGACTATATGACCAACATTATCGAATCATTTGCAACTAAAAATAAGTGCTATCAAGCAGCAACACCGTTGTACCCGCGCGGCATCATGCTGCACAGCATTGGCTGCCCGCAGCCCAATGCGTCGGTGATGGCGCAAAATTTTAATCAGTATCGGCCAAACGGGCAGAGCGTCTGCGTCCATGCTTTTGTCCAGCGCGACGGCACTGTGTATCAGACACTGCCTTGGACTGTACAGGCATGGCACTGTGGCGGGAGCGCCAATTCTACGCACATCGGGGTAGAGATGACCGAGCCGAGCGCGGGCATGACACGCAGCGAGGCAGCGGAGCAGATCGCGGGCACGTACCGCACGGTGGTGGAGCTGTTTGCTGAGCTGTGTAAACAGTACGAACTTGACCCGGCACAGGATGGCGTCATCATCGGGCACGCCGAGGGACATCGGCGCGGCGTGGCGAGCAACCACGCAGACCCGGAGCTGCTGTGGCGCACATATGATATGGGCTACACGATGGACGGCTTTCGGCGCGACGTCGCCGAGGCAATGGCAGCAAAAAATACAGATAAGGAGGACGATGACATGATTAGGTATACTACGATTGATGATGTGCCGGGCTGGGCGCGTGGCACAGTAAAGGAGATGATGGATGCAGGTCTGATCTCCGGCACCGGCGGTGGAAACCTTGGCCTTTCCGATGATATGCTGCGGATGCTGTATATCATGTGGCACATGCGTGATAAGCGCTATGGTCGCATCGTAGATGGCAAAGTGATGGACGTGCCCGCGTGGGCGCAGGACACTGTGCAAAAGCTTGTCGATGACGGTGTGCTTGCGGGCGTAGGCGATGGCAAGCTGGATCTGTCGCTGGATATGCTGCGCACGATGATCGTGTGCCAGCAGATGATGGACGCCGCTGGCGGCGGAAAGTGAGGCGCGTATGTCGGAGGTTATCCTTGCCGCGCTGATCAGCGCGGCGGCCGCCATTGTGGTCGGCGTCATCAACAGCCGCGCGCAGCACAGCAAGCTGATCGCGGAGCTGGACAAGCGCGACGAGCTGCAGGCGTATCGCATCGGGCAGCTGGAGCGCAAAGTGGACAAGCACAACCAGGTCATCGAGCGTACATATAAGCTGGAGGAGTGCACCGAGCTCCTCGGAGAGCGCATCAAAGTGGCCAATCACAGGATCGACGATCTGGAGCACAAAAATTAAGGAGGACATCATTATGGAACTTGGCATTGCATCTGTGGCGGCGATCACCGCCATCGCGTATCTGCTGGGCATGGCCGTCAAGGCGACCGAGGCCGCGGACAAGTGGATCCCGATCATCTGCGGTACGGCCGGCCTGATCCTTGGCGTCGTCGCCTGGGCGATGGGCGTGCCAGACTTTCCGGCGCATGACTGGCTTAACGCTGCCGCCGTCGGCATCGTGTCCGGCTGGGCGGCAACGGGCCTTAACCAGTCGGTCAAGCAGCTGACGGATAATAAATAATCGGGCATAGCAAGGCCGCCGGAGCGTAAGTGCTCCGGCGGCCTTGTGATTTTAAATTTCTGTGCCATCTGGCAGCGTAAACTTGATGTTGACTTTGCAGCCAAGTGCTTCTCCGATGCGCTCCCATTCTTCTACGGTAAATTTCCCGGTATTCAGCCGTTTGTTAAGCAACTGGGGGGACCATCCGAGCCGTCGCGCCAGCTCGGAGTTTGTAATCCCAAAATACGCAAGCTTCATTTCAATTATTTGCCGCGCTGTCACGGTATCACTTCCTTCTGTTAGATAGCATAACCTATTTAGTTTAACGTGTCAACTAAAAATTTTCTGAAATATCCGAAAAAGTTAAAATATAGGGTTGACATTATAAACTATTTAGTTTATAATAATACTCGTAAGGCAGAGGGGAACCTCTTACGAAAGGAAGTGAGGGAATGACCGAGATGAACGTCACAGAGGCGCTGCTGAAAGCAATCCTCGAACTCATCGAGAAGTGCGAAACACTTGAAGAACTTCGCGAGAGCGTCAAGCGCATCATGCATGAGTAAACAAAAAGAGTAGCGGCACCGACCAAAGCCCCGCTACTCGCACCCGAGAAGGTGAGCCGGGAGCCTTACCCCGGCCACCTTGATTATAAACCGAGTAAGGCAGAAAAATCAAGGAGGAAACACTATGAAGTACGAAGTCTACGAAAATAACGGCGGCGCCGTTATACTCGCTATCCTCGACGACGATTGCAAGCCGGTCGCCATTTTTGAAAACTGGGAGTATGGTCAGCGCGGCATTTTGGCCGACGCACTGCAGGAGCTTGCCGCAGATCCGACGGCGTGGAGAGCGTGGGACGGCGACCTTGTCGAGCGCATCGCGTCCGAGTGGCCGTACAGCGGCGAGGCAGAGCCGCCCACGTTTACCGAGCTTTACGACGAGATCAGCGGGAGCGATGCATGCATCATTGACAGTGACGGCAATATGATCCCCGCACAGCGCATGGGTGCCGCGGCTCTCAAGGCTCTCGGCCTGAGCCTCGAGTATGACGATCGGTAATGCGTGCGGCAATCTATATCCGTGTATCAACAAGCGAGCAGGCGGCGGAGGGGTATTCCCTCGCCGCCCAGCGCAAGAGCTTGATGCAGTGGTGCAATGATCGCGCCTATGATGTGGTGGACGTGTACGCCGATGGGGGTATCAGTGCGAAAGACATCAAGCACCGTCCGGCAATGCTGCGGTTGCTGTCCGATGTACAAACCGGGAAAATTGATGTTGTGTGCGTCTGGGCGCTGAGCCGGTTAACGCGCAGCGTTGCTGACTTATACAGTGTGTGGGAGCTGTTTGTGGCGCACAACTGTGGGTTAATCAGCTATACGGAGGCTTTTGACACGACCACACCGACCGGGCGCGCAATGATGGGTATGCTCGGGGTTTTTGCCCAGATGGAACGAGAATTTACGGCCGAACGTGTCAGCGCGGCGATTGCGGAACGCGCAGCGCAGGGAAAGCGAACATGCAACGAAGTACTTGGTTATGACCTCGACGGCAAGGACAGCCTGAAAATCAACCCAGCGGAAGCGGAGCGCGTGCGGTATATTTTCGATCGTTACACGGAATACCGCAATCTGTCGGCCGTTGCCGAGCTGTGCAGATTACGCGGCTACACTGGGAAGCGTGGCAAGGTGCAGACGGCCGAGTCCATTCGGCGGGTGCTTACCTGCCCGGTGTACGCCGGTTATAACAGCTATAAGGGCCAGTTGTACAAGGGACGTCACGCGCCCATCATATCTGTCAAAGATTACAATCGTGTGCAGCGGATACTACAGCAGCGAGGGAAGCGAGTCAGAATACTGTATCAGCAAATCGTGGGATAATCACGCGGCCGTTTTTGACCTTGAATTTTGACAACACTTTTGACAACAGTTTGCGTCTCAAAACGTTCCGGAGCGCACCGAAAGAAAAACGAAGAAACCATTGAAAAATCAAGGATTTCTTGAAATTTCAATGGTTTCCTTTTGGTGCTCCAGCGGGGATTCGAACCCCGGACACCCTGCTTAAAAGGCAGGTGCTCTGCCTACTGAGCTACTGGGGCATATCGGTGTGAAAAAATATATTTACGTTACAAACCAACCAAATACTCAGACGCGAATCCAGCGAGAAATCCGCGCCCAACAAACACTCGGACGCGAATCCATCGAAGGGTTTGCACTCAATAAATACTCAGACGCGAATCCAGCGAAGCGATTCGCGGCTGAAGAAGGAGCTGGTGTTCGGAAACGAATGCTTTCCGCTTGCGGGAAGCCGAAACCGGCAGAAAATATCTGACGTGGCTGGGATGGCGGGATTCGAACCCACGATATCAGAGTCAAAGTCTGGTGTGTTACCATTACACTACATCCCAATATCGGGGCAAAAATCATCGGGGATCGGGATCACTCCCAATCCCCGATTTCGTGGGGTGGGTAAAGGGGTTCGAACCCTCGACACCCGGAACCACAATCCGGTGCTCTCCCGACTGAGCTATACCCACCATAGGTCTGAAATGGTACGCCAAGAGGGATTCGAACCCCCGGCCTACTGCTTAGAAGGCAGTTGCTCTATCCAACTGAGCTATTGGCGCGCATGCAATATTTGGCTGCCCGCCCAGAAGGTATGGAGCGGGTGATGGGAATCGAACCCACGTATCCAGCTTGGAAGGCTGGTGTTCTACCATTGAACTACACCCGCAGAGGTCGTCCCACAATCAGCTTTACGAATATATCATCTCCGGATGGGGTTTGTCAAGCATAACCTTTCCAAAATTCGAAAATTTCGAAAAAATAGCGGGGACAGCGCCGGCTGTCCCCGCTTTTTTCAGTGATGAAAGAGCTTTTTGGTCTGGAAATGCGGCTCGAACGTGATGTTCACCTCAAGCTTCTTGAACACGTTTTCGTCCACGTGCGAGAGGATGACGGACGAATGCGCCTCGCAGTGCGCGAGCTTTGCCAGCTGCTGCATGGCGATCTCGGCGGTCGGGTCGCTCGCGGCGCAGATGCTCAGCGCGACGAGCACCTCATCGGTGTGCAGGCGCGGGTTGTGGTTGCCGAGGTGTTCGACCTTCAGATGCTGGATCGGCTCGATGATGTCGGGCGAGATGAGCGTGACGTCCTTCGGGATGCCGCCAAGGTACTTGAGCGCATTGAGCAGGCAGGCGGAGCTCGCCCCGAGCAGGGAGGAGGTCTTGCCGGTGATGATCCGGCCATCCGGCAGCACCATGGCGCCGGCGGGAGCGCCGGTGGCTTCCGCCTTGTCCAGCGCCGCTGCTACGGCGGGGCAGATCTCCGG
>ENA-ORRN01000778-ORRN01000778.1-human-gut-metagenome-genome-assembly--contig:-NODE-778-length-24362-cov-3.507549_pt1 | contig 24362 bp, 23 predicted proteins | sample MGYA00242174_ERZ509132 | MGnify/ENA primary metagenome ERZ509132 (study PRJEB26280, sample SAMEA2338671) | human gut metagenome | biome: human gut; feature: human-associated habitat; material: faeces... | reverse complement strand
CTTGAAATCATTGTTGCAGTAACACGCTCCGATGTCATGTTGCGTTCGAGTTCCGCAAACACTAAAATGATTTTGAGCATAGCTTCACCCATAGCATTTGAAGTATCGAACTGCTCATTTTTGCTGACAAAAGTTACTCGCAGGGATTGAAGCTCTTCGTACATTTCTGCAAAGTCCAGAAGATTACGAGAGATACGGTCTATTTTCCACACAAGCAAATGGGAGAATGAGCCGGAACGTATTTTCTGCATCATTTCTTGGAACGCAGGCCGGTCGGTGTTTTTCCCGGAGTACCCTGCATCCTCAAATATTTCGTAATCCTCAATGCCGAGGATAAGTTCACAATATGCGATAAGGTCCTTGCGCTGCATCGGCAGAGAATCCTTATCTATCTGATGGGTTGTAGATACACGAATGTAAATAGCAACCTTACGAGGGCGTTCTGCCCGGTTATTGGCTCTTCCTGCCAATGATTTATTTCTCATAATGTTTTTCCCATACAACAAGAAAAGCCCCATGCCTGGGGCTATATCGTGTCGATATGCGGTGCATATTTGTTCAGCACTGCCCAAACGACATTTTTATCATCTGAACTGGCAAGCTGATAGCAAGCGAGCAAACGTTGGAGTTCCTGAACGTAAGCATCACGCTCGCTGTCATTGCCTTTGGATGATGGCTCATACAGCTTTATGATATTGTCAGTTTTTGACATAGCACACCGTCCTTTCTGAAATTATTCCGGTTTATTAAGACGCCGGTATCTGGCATAGTCCAAAGTGATTACGCGTTCATCTTGTCGGCATACTTTTCAGGCTGGACCATATGAGTGCGTAAGAAGTCCAGGCACAGTTGCTGTCTGTCCGCCGGTATGTGGGAGAAAACCTCAAGAAGTTCCTGCTCCATATCGGATAACTCACTATTTTGCGTTGATGGTTTTGCGATAGGTGGATTATCGCCATATACAAAATCATCCAATGTCATGTTGAGGTGTTCAGCCATTTCCATAACAATGTCCAGTTTCGGGGATTTTCCTGCTTTCCAGCTCCCTGTATTTCCCTCTGCACGCCCTATATCACGCAGAACTTGTGTTATTGTAGTGCCTCGCTTTTCACAGGCTTCACGAAATCTATCGTATAACATAATGACCTCCTAAAATAAAAACTCAATAAAATGCGTTATAGGGGTTGACCTACTCAAAACTATGAGTTATAGTTACCAATGTAAGATGCATTTGAGAATGAAATAAAGATTACATACTCATTATTTTACATGAGAACCTTACAAAAGTAAAGAATAAGCGGAACCGAGAAAGGGAGGGTGCGAGATGAAGAAAAGACTTCCGCCTTGGTGCAAGTTGGTAAAGCACACCTTAATTGACAAGGACATGGATGTGTCCGAGCTGGCAACAAAAACCGGGCTGGCAAGACCATATTTATCCTCAATTATTAACGGCAGGATTTACAGCCAACCGGCAGTAAACAAAGTGAGCGATTGCCTGGGAATCAGCAATGATTACGACGCCATTTATCAACCTGCTAATAGTATAGGGCAAAGCGAAGAGAACTGACATAGAGGATGGTTACAGGATATGAACGAAAACGTGTATTTTGAGTGCAGGAAAAGAGCTGCAATACATAATGAGAGATTGAACAGCAGAGCCGGGGCGGCTGAAATACTTGGGATTTCCGAATCAACCCTTGCACATTACGAATTGGGAATAACGAAAAACATTCCTGTAGATGTGGTTGTGATGATGGCGGAGGTGTACAACGCACCAGAGCTGAAATGCATCTACTGCAAGAGCGAATGTCCGATAGGAAAGGAACTGCTAATAGCAACAGAGGCAGGGAACATAGAGGGCATTACGGTAAGAATGCTTTCAGGGTTGGAGGATGAGAAAATCGACAAAATCCAAAAAACATTATTGAGGATTGCCGAGGACGGAAAGGTTGAGGCAGCCGAGAGAGAAGAACTGAAAGAAATGGTTCAGTCTTTAGATGGAGTTTATAAGGCTATTACAGAACTGCGAATGATGGCGGAGAGGAAGTAAAAATCATGGAACTGATTGACAGACTGAAAGAAGTCCTGAAAGAAGAATTTAATATTTGCTCTGACGAGGAACTTTTGGAGGCTGTACAGTCGATGCCAGAACTTGATTTAGGGATATTCGTTACGCCGCTGAAAGGAGATAACAATGCAAAGAGCGCATAAAAGAAAAAGTTCTTCTCCGCACGCTGCCGGCCGCGGTACACGTCGATGACGTAGCTCAGGCCCTGAAAGGTGAAGAAGGAGATGCCGATGGGCAGCGTTACCTGCGGCACCGGAACGACCGGCAGCAGAGCGTGGAGCATCTCACCGAAGAAGCCCGCGTACTTGAACCAGCCCAGCAGCGCAAGCCCCAGCACCACGGCAAGCGTCATGCCGAGCCGCCGCGTCCTTGGGCAGTGCGCCGGTCCCGCCAGCAGCCCGCCGGCGTAGTTGATGGCGATGGAGAGCAGCATGAGCAGCAGAAATTTCGGCCCGCCGCAGGCATAGAACGCCAGCGAAAAGGCCAGCAGGACAAGGTTCCTCAGATAGCGGCAGCGCCGCGGCACAAGGAAATACAGGACAAGCAGGCACGGCAGGAAAAAGATCAGAAAGCTGGCGCTGCTGAATACCATGACACTCTCTCCCCTCTTGAAAATGAGCAAAAAAAATCCGGTCCCTTTTTTGACCGGACGCATCCGACATCTTCTCGACCGCTGCGGCTGCGGCCGCAGGTCCTCCGATGACTCTCGCATTTCTTGCTGTGGCTATTGTAGCATAAGAAAGGGCAAAGTCAAGCATTTGCACAAATTCTTGAAATATCTGTTGACATCACATGGGAATCCGGGTAGAATAATTTCAGCAAATACCAGACAAGTTCATACTTCATCAAGAGTGGTGGAGGGAACGGCCCGATGATACCACGGCAACCTGCAGCGCAAGGTGCCAAATCCGTCGAACGAATCGAAAGATGAGGGAAAGCAAAAAGTTTTCGCACTCGACCGATTCGGCCGAGCGCTTTTTTTGTGCTCCCGCGAGAAAAGAAAGGAAAGAAGAATCATGGCAAAGCGTTTATTCACCTCCGAGTCCGTCACCGAAGGGCATCCCGACAAAATCTGCGACCAGATCTCCGACGCGGTGCTCGACGCCATTCTGGAAAAGGACCCCAACGGCCGCGTCGCCTGCGAGACGACCGTCTCCACCGGCCTTGTCCACATCATGGGCGAGATCACCACCAACTGCTATGTGGACTTCCAGAAGGTGGTCCGTGAGGTGGTGGCAGATATTGGCTACACCCGTGCAAAGTTCGGCTTTGACGCCGACACCTGCGCCGTCATCTCCAACATCGACGGCCAGAGCCCCGACATCGCCCTGGGCACCAACGACCAGGTGGGCGGCGCCGGCGACCAGGGCATGATGTTCGGTTATGCCTGCGACGAGACCCCGGAGCTGATGCCCATGCCCATCAGCCTGGCCCACAAGCTGGCCAAGAAGCTGACCGAGGTGCGCAAGAGCGGCGAGCTGGATTACCTCCGCCCGGACGGCAAGAGCCAGGTCACCGTGGAGTATATCGACGGCAAGCCCGCCCGTGTGGACGCCGTGGTCATCTCCAGCCAGCACAGCGAGGCCGTGCCCATGGAGCAGCTGCGCGCAGATATCATGGAAAAGGTCATCAAGGCTACCATCCCGGCCGAGCTGCTGGATGAGAACACCAAGTATTATATCAACCCCACCGGCCGCTTTGTTGTGGGCGGTCCCCAGGGCGATACCGGTCTGACCGGCCGTAAGATCATCGTGGATACCTACGGCGGCTATGCACGCCACGGCGGCGGCGCGTTCTCCGGCAAGGACCCCAGCAAGGTGGACCGCAGCGCCGCTTATGCGACCCGCTGGGTGGCCAAGAACATCGTGGCTGCCGGCCTGGCCAAGCAGTGCGAGGTGCAGGTGGCTTACGCCATCGGCGTGGCAAAGCCCGTCTCCATCATGGTGGATACCTTTGGCACCGGCGCTGTGGAGGACGAGAAGATCGAGCAGGCGGTGGAAAAGGTGTTTGACCTGACCCCCGCCGCCATCATCCGTGATCTCGACCTGCGCAAGCCCATCTACCGCAAGCTGGCCGCCTACGGCCACATGGGCCGCGAGGATCTGGGCGTATCCTGGGAAAAGACCGACCGGGTGGACGCCCTGAAGGCTGCCCTTCAGTAACGGAATCAACTGTCAGATAGAACCCACCCCGGAGTACACAGTACTCCGGGGTGGGTTTTTTCAAATCTTTTCCAGCATGGACCGGACGGTGTCCAGATCCGCGGAAGTGAGGCCGTAAAGTGCGGCTACCGCCCGGTCAAGCTGCTGCCGGACGGCGTCCTGACAGCGGGGGTCTGAGGTTCGGTGGCCCTCCTCGCAGAGAGCGGCGATGGACAGATGACGGCTGTCCGCGGGGTCAAAGGCCGGAATATGCAGCTTGTCCAGCACATGAGCGGAAATACTGGTGGGGTTCATGTAGCAGGTGACGCAGCAGCGCACCGGAGCGGAGCTGAGAATTCCGCAGAGATAATAGGCCTCCTCCCGGCAGTCAGTGCCCACATAGACCACCTTTTCGTTGGGCAGGGGCAGCGTTTCTCCCAGATAGGGGTCCTGCATCGGTGCGATGACCGCCGTGATGAAGGAGCGGGCGATGTAGCGCCACGCTACCTTGTAGCGGGAAAACGTATAGGGTCCCACCCGCAGCAGCGCATAGAAGTAACGCTCTTGGATGGCCCGTTCCCACCCGGCGAAGCCTTTCCGGGTTTCCAGAAGATCCCGGAACCGGGTCAGGTAGGCGTAGGTCAGCGGCAGATCCTGTCGCAAATCCGCTTCCGCGAGGGGATAGATTTTGGTTTCAGCCGTGTGGGGGCACAGCAGCCAGGCACGGCTGCGGACGCTCCACTGGGAGAGGTCGCTGCCCTGAATAAGGGGATAGACGCAGGTTGGCTCCAGCTCCGCCGTAACGGCGGGGGCCTTGCGGCGGGCCTTTTCCGCCAGATTGGTGACCCGCAGGGCATTGCCTGTCCGTTCCAGAATCTGAAGCTGATAGACGGCGTTGGCCCCGCCGGTGAATACGCCGGTCCGGGCCTGATAGGGATTGCTGCCTAAAAGAGCGTCCAGTACTGGAGCAAGTCCATTGGGAGCGCTGACCCACACGGAGCCGGGATCCTCCCGGTGGGCTGGAGCGGCGGTCATGTTCTCCATCCGCACAAAGGGAAGAACGGAGGCAATCGTCGCGTCCGGTGACCGGACCGCCCGCCGGAAGCCGGGCTTTGCCTGCCAGTGCCGGTAGGGGACAGGGAAAACGTGGCGGGCGTCCCGCTGGATGAGTACCAGCGCAACAGGGGTACAGATCCCGTCAAAGGGCCGGATGCGGCCAAGGTCCTCCACCTCAAGCACCCGAAAATCCAGACCGGGGCCGTCCAGATGAAACCGCCGGAACCCGGCGCCGTTCTGGGCGGAGCGGAAGGTGGCCTGCCGCAAGATAAAACTGAGGCGCCCACCGGGGACGAGAAAGCGGTCCAACGCGGCGCAGGTGAACAGGGTAGACACATCCTCCTTGGAAAAACCGAGCCGGGGGCCTTTCACCTGCAACAGGCCGTATTCCCCCCACAAATGCTGGGACCCGGCCCGATACCGGGGGAACAGGTACTCCCAGTTCACCCATGGGGGATTTCCCATGACTATATCTGCCTTTTGATGGAAGAACGCCCAAATACGGTTCAGCAAAATACCGGCCAAAAGAAGCCGCCCATTCGGGGGCAGAGAGGTGAGCAGACCGCGTGCTTCCGGCATGGAAAGAAATTCCTCCGGATCGGGGCGCATTTCCACTGCCTGACGGCAGAGGGACAGGGGAACATCACATGCCAGACCACAGCCGGTGTCGATCACCAGTGTATCCCCCCGGAGGATGGGAATATTCAGAGCATCATAGCGGTAAATGGGAAGAAACAGACCCGCTTCCGGCAGTGGCTGGCAGGCTATGACGGCCAGATAATTGACCTTCGCCGTCAGGACTGCCAATGGGTGGAGGTCGAAGCCTGCCACCTGATCGGATAAGGGAGGACCTTGGGGCGTATCCGCCCGGATCATGCGGAGAGCCTGGATCAAAAAAACACCGGAGCCGCAGGCGGGGTCCAGAAAGCGCAAATCTCCGGCCTGCTGTCCGCTGGCGCTGACGGCATTTTGCAGGGTCCGTTCCGCCAGCCAGCCGGGGGTGTAGTATTCCCCAAGGGCATGGCGGAGGGCCGGGGGGACCACGGTTTCGTAGATGCGGCTGAGACTGTCCGGGGAAAGGGTGCTGCCTTCCGGACAGGTGTCAAAGGACTCCAGACAGGCCCGCAATTCCTCACACTGGGTTTCCAGCGCCGGGTCCCAGATGTCCAGCGGCCAGATATACCAGTCATCCCCACAGAAATTGCGGATACCCCGGTTAACAAAGGCCCTGCCGGAGAGAAGCTCCGTCAGAGGCGGTTCGGGGGTCGCACCCCGGAGGGTGTTCCAGGCGATGAACTTGATGAGCACACTGTAAAAGGTCTGGATGCTTTGCAGGAGCCGGGGCAATTCCGGCGGTGTGTCAAAACCAAACCGATCACCCAAGGACCCGGCGTCGGTTTTTGCATTGGGAGAGAGCCGCTGGCGCAGATCACCGTAGATCAGCTCCAATTCCTGCGCCCACAGCTCAAACAGCGCTGAACCTTCCCACAGGGTGGGGTCCAGCCACTGATAAAAACAACGGACACACCGCACCATGACGCCATGGAGCGGTGTGTCCTCTTTTTTCAGTTGGATCAAGATGGAATGCAGATCGTACATGGTCCCTCCGGCGGGCAGACTGCCGCCTGACAGTTTATTTGGTTTCCACAGCGGCCCGGACAGGCAGTTCACTGATGAGGGTGGAGCCCAGCACCAGAACGGCGCCAAGGATGCCGCTCCAACCCAGAGGCTCCTTCAGCAGCAGAGCGGAGAGGAAGATGGCTACGATGGGGTCGATGTAGCTGAACAGCACCACCGTCTGGGCGGGGAGATAGGTCATGGAGCCGAAGAACAGGGAATAGCACCAGCCGGTGTGGAAAACACCTACGATCAGCAGCAGTACGGCGCCCAGAGGTGTCAGAGTCATAGCGGCTACATCCTCCGTCAGCAGGATATAGGGGATCATCACCAGTGCTGCCACCGCCAGCTGTACCAGAGTCCGCTCACAGGCGGGGACCTGATCCAGAAACTTGTTGATGGACACATCGCTGGCATAAAGCACGGCGGAAAGAAGGGCCAGCAGGATACCGGTGGCTTCCCCGGCTTCCGGCAGGCCGGACTGGGGGACTCCGGAGACAAACACCATGCCGCACAGGGCGGCCAGCACGCAGAGGAGCTTTCTGGTGGTCAGCTTTTCGTGGAACAGAAAGGGGGAGGCCAGCGTCACGAACACCGGCGCCATGTAGTAACACAGGGTAGCGGTGGCCACGGTGGTGTAACGGTAGGCTTCAAACAGCGTGATCCAGTTGAAGCTGATGATCGCGCCGGAAAGGGCCAGCAGCTTCCAATGCGGCTGGACGCTTGTCCAGCGAAAGGGCGTCCGGCGGAAATACAATAGAAACAGGAGGAACACCGCACCCACCGCACCGCGGGCAAAGGCGATGACGGAGGAGGGCAGGTTGATATAGCGGACAAAGATGCCGATGGTGCCGAAGGCGGTGACGGCAATGATGAGATCCAGCTTGGCACGGTTGACGGACTTCATAGGAACAAACCTCTCTTGGACAAAAATAGAGAAATCCTGGGGATGGACTTACGCCAGCAGCGGCAGCAGAACATCCGTCAGCAGCTGGAGGGCCTCCTCCAGATCGGACTGGGACAGACCGGCGTAGTTGATGACCAGCGTGTGAGCGAAGCGGGAGTCCGGTACGGCGGCATACTCTGAGAGAAAGCTCAGTCGGATGCCGGCCTCCGCCGTCAGGCGGCGCAATTCTTCATCGGAGCGGTTGGTATCCAGCCGCAGCAGAAAGTGCAGACCGGCCCCCTCCTCGGAAAAGGTGACATGGCTGGCCAGCGGCGAAGCCCGGAAGGCGCTGATGGTGGCGGAGCGGCGGTCCCGATATTCCTTCCGCATCCGGGAGAGGTGACGCTCGTAGTGGCCCCCGGCGATGAAACGGGCCAGAACGTGCTGCTCCAGCGCAGGGACCGTACAGGCATAGAAGCCCAGCTCCTGCCGGTAGCGTTCCAGCAGCCGGGGCGGTAGCACCAGAAAGCCAAGACGCATAGAGGGGGAAATGGTCTGGGAAAAGGTGTTCAGGTAAATGACCCGGCCCCGGTCATCGATGCTTTGCAGGGTGGGGATGGGACGACCAGTGTAGCGGAACTCGCTGTCATAGTCATCCTCGATGATGGTGGAGCCGGTATCCTCTGCCCAGCGCAGAAGTGCCTGCCGTCGGGCGATGGGGGTCACCAGTCCGGTGGGGTACTGGTGGTTGGGGGAGATGTGCAGCGCCCGCGCCTTGGATCTCATCAGCGCCGCCAGTTCTACGCCCTGATTATCCAGCGGGATGGGGACGCAGGCGGCTCCGCAGGCGTCATAGACCTGACGGATCTTGGGATAGCCGGGGTCCTCCACGGCGAACACCGTGTCCCGGCCCAGCAGTTGGGCCAGCAATAAGTAAAGGTATTCCGCACCGGCGCCGATGACGATCTGTTCCGGGGAGACTGCCATACCTTTGAAGTCCCGGAGATCGTCGGCAATGGCCTGCCGCAGGGCAGCCAAGCCCTGATGGGGGACCGGGGACAACAGAGCCTCCGGTGCTTCCGAGAGGACCTGCCGGGTGAGGCGGGCCCAGGTGGAAACGGGGAACCGGGCGGTGTCCACCTGATTGCGGCCCAGATCCAGCCGCCAGGAAACAGTGGTGGTCTCCGGCATCAAAACCGAGCGGACAGCAGGCGGTGGGGCCTGCTCCACGGCGGAGACAAAAAAGCCCCGCTTGGGTTGAGCCTGTAAATAGCCCTCCGCTTCCAACTGGCTGTACGCGCCCTCCACGGTAACAACGGAGACCCGCAGATGCTCCGCCAGCGCCCGCTTCGACGGCAGCTTCTGCCCCGGCAAGAGCTCTGCCCGCAGGATATCCTCTCGGATGCAGGTGTAGAGCCGGTAATATTTCGGCTGGCCGTCGGAGCGCAGATCGTAGGTCAGCATGCGTTTACCATTTGTTTTCGACCTTCTCGGCAAAGCCGAAGAAGTCGCGCACGGGCAGAACCGTTCCGTCGTCGAGCGTAATGCGGCCCGTAAAATGGCCAAAGACCTGATGCTGGTCGGACAGCACGACGCCTGCGCTCATGAACGCGCTGCGGTCGAGCACCGGCGTAAAATTCATATAGAACCGGTTGTCGTCGCTCGTGAAGACCCAGGGCTTCATGAAGTCCTCAAACCCGTCTTCATCCATGGGAATCTCAAACTTGACCTCACCCAGCTTGTGAATCTTCCCGTCGTAGAACAGCACGTTCTCCGTCGCGGCGCTGGTGTCGCCGAAGCCATAGCCGATGTTCCAGCCGAAGGGGACACCGTCGAGTTCGCCCGAGGCGCTTCCCCAGTACCAGGTGTTGTGATACGTCCACACGCCGCGTCCCCAGTCGAGTACCGCGAAAAATTTATCCTTTGTCAATTCATACCGGCGGCTGCCCAGTTCGATCCAGCCTTCGGCGCGCATGCAGTTGATCTTCTGGTTGTAGTAGAAATGGCCGGGCTTATCGAAGGGCGTGGCGATAACCATGCTCTCGTCCGGCTCGTCGGTGAGTTTGACGATGCCCTCGATGGGCTCCTTGTCCAGGAATTTGTCCATGTGGAACGAGAGCATCCGCGCCCCGTCCTCGTGATAAAAGGTGAGTGCATAGCCGCCCTTTGAAATTTCCGAGGCGCCCTCCGCGCTCGATTCCGGCAGCTGCGTCCGGCCGAGCGGCAGCGCCCGCATGCGGCTCGTCGTTTTTTCCCATTTGCCGTCAAAGTCCAGGAAGGAAACGGAGTCGAGGCCCATATAGCCGTTGTCCGCGATGGTCAGCGCCAGACCGATATGGCCGTCGGTGATGAGATAATAATCCCATTCTTTGATGCGCATGGCGCTGGCCTTGATGTCCGCGCGGCGATAGACCGGGAGCAGGGAACGCGCCCAGCCGGGCTCAAGCAGATTGCCGTCGCTGCCAAGCAGCGGGCCGGAAGTGGTGATCTCATGCTGTTGTCTCATTGGATAGCCTCCTTGGATGTGTATTTTTCCAGAAAGTCTGCAAGCGCCGCCTGTACGCGCGGGCGGTCAACCAGATAGCTGTAGCCATGCTTTGCTCCGTCAACCAGAATCAGCTGTTTTTCAGATGTGCAGGCGTCATAGGCAGCCTGCGACATGGAGCAGGGGACGAAGGTGTCCGCCGTGCCGTGGAGAAACAGAATGGGAAGCTTTGTTTGAGATACCGCGTCCAGCGTGGAGGCCTCCCGGATGGAAAAGCCGGCGAACGCGCGCGTGCAGACATCCATCAGCGCCAGCAGCGGCCCCGCCGGGAGCCATTTTACATGCGCGTGCAGGACGCTTTTCATGATCGCGTCCGGCGAAGAGAACCCGCAGTCGGCAATCACACCCCGGACAGACGGCGGAAGTTCCAGCGCGGACGCCAGCAGAACGGTCGTTGCGCCCATGGAGAGCCCGCCAAGAAACAGCGGATGATCCGGGCCAAAGTGCATGGCCGCGTATTGCGCCCATGTTACGACGTCCCGGCGCTCATGGACGCCGAAGGTGATATATACGCCCTCCGACTGGCCGTGCGCGCGTTCGTCAACGGCGAGCAAATTATATCCGAGTGAATAATAGTAGGGCAGAACGATGGAAAAATCGATGATCCAGCTTGAGCGATAACCATGGAACAGGAGAATCGTGCCCTTTGCGCTGGGCTGCTGCAATAGCTGACCGTGTAGGCGCAGACCGTCATAGGACGGCAAAAAGATATCCTCCGCGTCCTGCATCAGTGCGGTGCCCGCGAAAATCTCCTCCGTCTGCTCTGCACGGCCCCATTTGGCAATGACCGCAGGCATTGTAAAATCCGGGGCGGGCCTGCGGCGGCAGGCAAACAGAAACAGGCCCAGCGCCAGAAGCACGACCGCCAGCAGAACGGCCAGAACGATCATAGCCGCCGTCATGCCGCGTTCCCCTTCCTTCCGAGTTTTGCGAAAAACGGGAATGTAAGCGGCCAGATAATGCCCGCGAACAAAACAATCAGAAAATACCGTACAAAGCTTTCTGCCTGCGACCCGGCAAAGAGGGACACCAGCGGCGGCTTCAGCCCCGCCTTGATGCCGAGCATCAGCGCAAGGCCGAGTACCAGCTTTAAAACCTGTCCCCAGAACGGCGCACGGACGTCAAAATGCAGCTTTTTCTCGTCGGCAATGTACACGATCAGAAAGCCCAGCAGCGCACCCAGCATGGTATACGCGTTTTTGAGGCCGTGCGTGATATTGGAAAGGTCCTCGCTGCCCGCCGGCCAGTCGCACCGGGCGAGGGACGAGGCATAGACCAGATATCCGCCGCACAGCGCTGCCGCACCGAGCAGGAGCCGTGGCACTGTCTTTTTCGCAGCAGCCTCCGTCCGGAACGCCGGATAGAGCGCCGCAGCCAGCGCCAGCGCCGTCAGGAAGGCCACGCCGACGTCCAGCGGCGTGTGAACGCCCAGGTACATCCGCGAAAACGGCACCAGAAGCATCAACACGACGCAGACGATGCGCACCCATGCTTCCTTCCGGCTCGCAAAGATTGAGGCCGTCGTGCCGACGATGTTCTGCGTATGGCCGGAGGGGAAGGAATAGCCCGTCGCGTCCGCGCGGGCGGCTTCGACGATCTGAAAGTCCGGGTCGAGCACCCATGGGCGCGGAATGCGGAAGGCCAGCTTCAGAAACTGGTTGCAGACCGTACCGAGCGCACCGACCAGAAAGACATAATAGCCCTGCCGCTTGTCAATGCACCAGAAGATCAGCAGTGCCGCCGCCATGAACGCGATCTCCGAGCCGAAATAGGTCAGGCTAGAAAAAAACGTGTCCAGCGCTCCGCAGCGTCCCGCCGCGAGAAGCCGCAAAAAAACCATACCGGAACCTCCTGAATTGAGATACAAAATCAGTATACCACCAAACGCCGGATTTGCCAAGCATTTCAGCCTGAGCCTGTGACAATAGGATTACTGCTAATTCTATAAAGTTAAAAGGTCTCTGGATTATGCAAATCACAGAGGCCTTTTAATTTACTGCAACTATATATTTTATTATACACTCAAATCTAGCGGAAGATCAGAAATGTCCTTTAATCTTTTACCTGCAATCAAGTTTTCTAATGTCTCAACTATATCGTCTCTATTATACGCAGCACCGTACCGCCTCACCGCTTCTACCAGTTCGTATAAGGCGCAATGATATAGACAATCGATATCGCCAGTACCGAGGGCTAACGATGCTAAACGGGAAGGGAGCGGTTCATTGGTAACTACCATAATATGTGGGAGATTCCCTTTCCTGTTTCTAATGAGATTCAAAGCTTCTGTTCTGCTGTTTTGCGCCCGATCGCTACGCATCGTCCATTTTGCAGAAACAGAAGCGTGAAGAACGGGTTTTCCCCCATTTTTTCTTCTTAATATCGCCATTTTGCAAATATCATCGTTGATATAAAGCCGACCGGAATTGATGTCTTCATCTTCATATAAATCGCGATATATCACTATGTCAGGAGCAACCACATAATCATTGCCCAAAACAGTCATTAACCGGCTATTTGCATTTACAAGTTCCATCAAGTATTCCAAGTGTTCATACTGCGCAAAACTAGATGCTTTTGTTGAGTTTTGGTTGCCTAAGCTCATAACAGTCCAATTACCCGGCCGGAGATGCTGGAGACGCGGAAATGTTTCGCGAATAAAATCGGCTATTAAATCCTCGAATTTTACTCCAGCGCTTGTTCCCTTTTTCTTTCCGGCTGCTACTTGAGGAAGACCAACGATTGCTGCCATTTCTTGAGCGATCAGGGTAGAAACGTTATATTTTCCCAGCTTAGCTTTCTTTGTGTCGCCTACATCTGCGTTAGAAGGAACGCCGTTAGAATCTACGACCCACATTCCCGTATTTATCAAATTTTGGTGAAATCTCTTTCTGGCATCTAAAATCAGAACATCATTCATTTTCCAAGCACCTCCTAATTTCTATACCGACTGCTTTTGCAACAGGTGGGGGAAACGCATTTCCAATCATACGGCATGCAGCAGTTTTCTTACTCCCAAATGTCCATTCTGATGGAAAACCCTGTATTAATGCAATCATCTCTTTTGTTAGCTTCGGTGTACCACTAAAATCGCGTGATGGTGCTTCGTTTGCCACACCTGTTCCATCTATCCCTAATTCAGCCCAAGCCATGCGAGCCCGGACGGGGCCAAGATCGGGGCCCCCGTGCTTCTTGCTCCCGCCAACGATGGTAGGGGCTATTTTGTTTGCTTGATTTACCCAATCATTAAGTCCTCTCCATCCGTTAGCACCCATCAATTCCTTCAATGCCTCACCGACAGAAGGCGTGTTCGAATTACATCCGTCAGGATATTGAAATTCAGCCTTAATATCATCACGAATGGCCACGATTACCACACGCGGTCTGAGTTGAGGTACGCCAAAATCGTTGGCATTTAGAAGCTTAATGTGTGTTTTATATCCTAGTTCTTTTATGGAGTTCAATATATGTTCACGATAATCTGTAAATTTCGGATCAAGAAATCCCCGCACGTTTTCAAACATTGCAGCGCGGGGATGCATTTCCTTAACAAGCCTTATTGCCTCTGGAAAAAGGTCGCGCTCATCCTCTCTTCCTAACTGCTTCGATGCGACAGAAAAGGGGGGACACGGGACGCCGCCCGCCAGAAGATCTACCCCGCTGTATGGCTTACCATCAAAGCAATGAACATCTTCGCAAATTACATTCCAATTTGGCTTGTTTGCTTTGAGAACCTGACAATATGTACTTTCATATTCAACAAGAGCGATATGATTAAATCCCGCCATATCCAAGCCGAGCGCTTGCCCGCCAGCGCCTGCACATATCTCCACACAAGATAACAAGTATGTTCTTCCCTTCAAGTACTTTTTTTAATTATAGCATAGAGTTTGTGTTTAGGAAAGAAAAGATTTATAATGGTTGGCAAAGTATTGAAAACCATGTTGCTTGAGAAAGCCAGTCCATGGGGCTGGCACTTGCATTTTCAGATAAATATAGTATGATATAAGAAAAGCAACGAAAGGTGTGCGAACCATGTTTTCCAATGAAGAACGAATGATCTACGCCAAGCGCCAGCTGGTCGAGGTGATCTGTCAGCTTCGTTTCCCGGAGATCCTGTCCATCGACGCAAGCGAACCTGCCGCGTTTCAGGACCGCATCCGCCGGGAATATCCGCAGTATGAAAAGAAGATCGAGCAGCTGCCGCCGCAGATGGTGAACGGCAAGCCTGTTCCGCAGGGAACGGTCAACAACTATCAGTTCGTCTCTGCCGAGGGGCAGTGGAAAATCAGTCTCACCAAGGGCTTTATCGCCCTTTCCACCTACGGATATACCCGCTGGGAGGAATTTGCCCAGCGGCTCGACCGCATTCTCGCCGTGTTTATCGAGACATATCATCCCTCGTGGTTCACCCGCGTGGGTCTGCGGTATGTCAACGCATTCCGCCGAGCACCGCTCGGACTGGAGGACTGCCTCTGGAAGGAACTTATCACGCCGGGATTTTTGGGCCTCATGGGCGACGAGGACGCGCAGGAGCAGGCGTTCATGAAAAACGAACTGACCGCGACTGTCCAGATGCCCGGCGGCGCGAAAGCCAACGTCAAATCCGGCCCGGGTCTGCTGCGCAAGGTCAACAACCGTACCCGCGAGACAACGGAAGAACGCGTGTTCATGCTCGACCTCGACCTCTACATGGACAGCAAGATCGAACTGAACCATACGGCCCCAGCCCTGAACATCGTCCACGACAACGCCGGCAGCCTCTTCCGCGCCGCCATCACCGACACCCTTGCGGACGCAATGGAGCCGCAGAAGGCTTGAACGGATAAAAAACGCCCCGCTGGCCGCAAAAATGACGGCAGGCGGGGGTTTGTTTTTCAGGAATGACGGGCTTTTGCGTAGTTGCAGACTGCGCCGTTGTGCAGAACGCGAAGCGGATGATATGAGGAAGGAATGAAGCATGGACAGCAAGAAACTCGAAATTTTAATGACAGCTGTTGATCTCGGCAGTCTTTCCAAGGCAGCGGAGGTCGTCGGCTATACGCAGTCGGGGCTGACGCATCTGGTTGACAGTCTGGAACGGGAGATCGGCATGACGCTTGTGCAGCGCGACCATAGCGGCATTGCGCTGACCGAGGAAGGCAAGGCGCTCATGCCCGCCATCCGCGAGTTTCTGCGCGCGAATGCGCGGCTGGAAAACCAGATCTCCGCGATCACGGAAAAATCGGCGCAGACCATCCGCGTCGCGGCCTACGCCAGTATCGCCATGCGCTGGATGCCGGAGATCCTCTACCGGTTCCGGCGCGTCTGCCCGCATATCGACGTTGACCTGCGGACGGTTGACCATGAACTCGAGCCGTTTGAACTGCTCGAGGCATGGCGCACGGACGTGATCTTCGCTGCACGGCAGAGCGACTTTGCCTGCGACTGGATGCCGCTGCACAACGACGCGATGTACGCCATTTTACCGGCGGACTATCCCACAGACGGCCGCGAGACGTTCCCGATCACAGAATTCGAGGGCCGGGATTTTCTGATGCCCTACGGCCGGTTCGACATTGACGTAGGTGCGGCATTCCGGAAATATGGTGTGAAACCCGTTATCCGCCCCTGCCATGTTGACGACGAGACGGTCATCCGTATGGTCGGCAAGGGGCTTGGAATTTCCATGATGGCCGAAATGATGATCCGCGGCAAGCTGAGCGGCGTGAAGACCCTGCCTGTCAGTCCTGCTGTCAGCCGCGAACTCGGCATGGGCCTGCGCCCCGGCGGCCATCTGCCGGAGGGCATTGCCCGTCTACGCGAATGCGTGCTGGAATTTATCGGGGAACTCTAATCAGCGGTTGCTTAAGCGATTCTGCGAAAGAACAAGTCCCTGCAGCTATCATTGCAGCAGGGACTCGTAAGGGATATGCAGCGCCTCGTGAAGCGCCTTCAATTCATCTGGATAAATGCTGCGCTGGCCGCACTCGATTTTTGCCAGAGCACTGCGGGTCAGATCGCAGCCTGCAAGCTGTGCTTTTGCCGCAAGTTGTTCCTGCGTCAGACCCTGTGCAAGCCGCGCGGCCCGGATTGCCGCACCAACGACTTTACTATATTCTAAATCCGTACCAACACCACCCTTGCACTGTTTTCGTGCAGATGGTGTTGATTTTATGCTATTTATTTAGTGTTATTGCACTATAATAGTGCAAAAGAAAAATAAACAATAAAGGACGTGACAGAGATGGAACGGTCAGTCTGTGAACAACTGCTGGGGCAACTTGAAAAAAGACTTTTGGCGGAATGCTTTGTTTCCGAAAAACTGCTGACTCCGGAGCAGGCTGCAGAAATCATACAGTCGAGATGCTATCAAATGCTTTGCCAGATTCGTGCTGCGCTGGATGAGCCAAACATGAATGACGCTGCCTGTTTTCAACGGATTGAAGAAATCGTTGAAATTTTTGAACAATACGGTTCTGATGGCGGATGCAGACATGATTACTGAATAAAAAAATCCGCCGTAGGGCGGATTTTTTTCTGTTTGCAGATCATTCGGCGAGCTGCCACATCAGCTGGGCCAGCAGATTTGTGATTGTCTCCATGTCGTCTGCGGGGACGTACTCAAAGCGGCCGTGGAAGTTCTCGCCGCCGGTGCACAGGTTCGGGCAGGGAAGACCCTCAAAAGACAGACGTGCGCCGTCCGTGCCGCCGCGGATGGGGACGACCTTCGGCGTGACGCCGAGGGATTCCATCGCTTTTTTTGCATTTTCAATCAGGAACATGCACGGGGCGATCTTTTCCTTCATATTGTAATAGCTGTCGCGCAGCGTAAGCGCTGCGGTGCCTGCGCCGTAGCGGCGGTTGATCTCTGCGCAGGCCTTTTCCATGACAGCCTTGCGCGCTTCAAATTTCGTGCGGTCGTGGTCGCGGATGATGTACTGCAGTTCTGCCTGCTCCGTCTCGCCGCGCATGGCGACAAGATGATAGAAACCCTCATAGTTTTCGGTGTAAAACGGCGTTTCGAGTGCCGGAAGCAAACCGTGCAGTTCCATGGCGACAAGTGCGGCGTTGACCATCTGACCTTTTGCGGAGCCGGGGTGGATGGACTTGCCGCGAAGTTCGATTTTCGCACTGGCGGCATTGAAGTTTTCGTATTCCAGTTCGCCAAGCGTGCCGCCGTCAACGGTGTAAGCGTAGTCTGCGCCGAAGCCCGCCACATCAAACCGGTCGGCACCGCGGCCGATCTCCTCGTCGGGCGTAAAGGCGAGTTTGACGGTTCCATGTGGCTTTTCGGATGTAAGCAGCAGCTGTGCGGCGGACAGGATCTCCGCCACGCCCGCCTTATCGTCTGCGCCGAGCAGCGTCGTGCCGTCGGTGACGATCAGGCGCTTGCCGACAGAGCTTTTCAGCTGCGGGTATTCCTTCGGAGAAAGCATGATGTGCTTCTCTTCGTTCAGGACAATATCGCCGCCGTCGTAAGGCTCTGTGATGCGTGCGCGGATGTTCTCGCCGGGCGCGTCGGGCGAGGTGTCCATGTGGGCGATGAGGCCGTAGACAGGAATGTCCTTTTCGCAGTTTGCTGGGACAGTGCCGTAGACGTAGCCGTCCTTGTCAACGTGTGCGTCTGCAATGCCCATGTCCTGCATCTGGCGGACAAGTTCCTGTGCAAGCGTGAACTGCCGTGCGGTGGACGGGCAGGTCTCGGAGGCTTCGTCCGAGGTCGTAGGATAGGAAACCAGCTTCAAAAAGCGTTCAACGACTGTCATATTGTGTTCTCCTTTGAATCAGTATTGGAAGATGCTCCCGCCGACGAACTCGCGCACGATGGAGTCACGCGGAACATACGGCGTGTCGAGCGGCGGCAGGCTCCGCACCACGTCCATCAGGACGGTCAGGCCGTGTTCTTCAATGAATGCGTCGTCCAGATCGGATGCGAACTGTGGGATCTGACGCAGGTATTTTGCCAGAATGCACAGTTCATAATCATGGAACGAGTCGATGTGGACGGAGGCGTTGGGTTTGTTGGGCGCGATATATTTCTGCTCGCCCGCATTGACAGACTCAGCGCGGACGATGGTATCACGCAAAGAGTTGCCGCGGCCCTGATAGTTGCGGATCATGCGGCGCGCCACGCGCACCTGCTCGGGGTGGATGATGCGGTCACCGGGGGTAATAATGCGCGTTCTGGGCGCGACATAAATGCCGGTGGCGCGGTCGCGGATGGGGTCGAAGAGCAGGGGATTGAGCATGTGGATACCCTCGGCAATGATAACGGCCTCGCGGCTGCCCTGCATGGGGGTATAGCCGCCGGTGCGGTTGTTGGGAAAGTCGTACCACGGCACCTGCACCGTCTCGCCGTTTGAGAGCCGGTCGATGGTGTCAAGCAGCAGTTCCCGGTTGACGCACAGGGGCGATTCCCAGTCGGTTAAGTCCTTTGGACGTTCGGAAAGCGGCAGGAAAAAATTGTCCATGCTCAAAAGGCAGACCTTGACGCCCAGATTTTTCAGATACGCCTGCAGGCGCATCGCTGTCGTCGTCTTGCCGGAGCCGGAAGGGCCGGTCAGGCAGACGAAGGGCTTGCGCGGCTGCGCGCTCAGAATTGCGGCGGCGGCGGAGCTGATCTTGTCATGAAAGACTTCCTCACAGCGCAGGACGAATTGTGTCTGGTTCCGCATGGCGTAGACAACGTCTTCAATGTCAATAACTCGCATTTTCTTCCTCCTTATGTGCGTTCCACCGCGCCATCATGCGGCGATAGATCAGAATAAAGCAGAGCACATGCACCGCGCTTGTCACGACCCAGCTGACAGGGTAGGACAGATACAAAACGTCAAGCGTGTGGTGCGTCTGGAAGATCGTGTAGATCCAGATGATGCGCAGTACGCACGCACCGAAGATCGTCACGACCATCGGCATCCAGCTTCGGCCGAGTCCGCGCACCATGCCGCAGCACGTCTCCATGATGCCGCAGACGAAATACGTCATGCCCATATACGTTACGCGCACCATGCCGCTGGCAAGTACGGAGGCGTAGGCAGGGTCGTCCTTCGCAATATAAATGCCGAGCAGCGGACGGCCGAAGAAATACAGCAACGCACACATCGGCACGCCAATGAGCAGAACCGTCAGGATGCAGTCGCGGTAGACGGGCTTGATGCGCTCCGGCTTGCCCGCGCCGAGATTCTGGCTGGTAAAGGTCATGGAGGCGTGATAAACGGAGTTGCAGGCCGTATAAATGAACGAGTCGAGATTGCCTGCCGCCGTGTTCGCCGCGACCACGTCCGCGCCAAAGGAGTTGATCGAGGACTGGATCATGACATTGGAAATGTTGAAAATGACGGACTGAAGACCCGCAGGCAGGCCGATCTGGATCATGCGCAGGGCCTCGTCCGGGTAAAAGCGGAGTTTTTTGAGTTCCAGCTGCGCGCAGCCCTCCAGCCGCATCAGGCAGATGAGCACGAGCGCCAGCGCAAGATACTGTGAGACGACCGTCGCAATCGCAACGCCCGCCACGCCGAGCCGGCAGACGACTACGAAAAACAGATTCAGCAGTACATTGACTGTGCCGGAGATGGACAGAAAGAAAAACGGCTTTTTCGTGTCGCCGAAGGCCCGCAGTACCGCTGCGCAGAAGTTGTAAAGAAGCGACGCGGGTACGCCGATAAAGTAAATCTGCAGATACCGGTCGGACAGGGGCAGAACGTCCTCCGGCGTATCCATCAGGCGCAGCAGGGGACTGGCCAGGAAAAAGCCCAGCAGGAAGACCACGACGCCAAGCCCCAGACCCAGCACGACCGAGGTGTGCACGGAGCGGGAGACACGCTCGTCGTCCCGGCAGCCGAGATAGCGGGCGACAAGGATATTGACGCCGACGGAAATGCCGATAAACGCGCCGATGAGCAGGTTGATGAGCGATGTCGTCGCGCCGACGGCGGCAAGGGCCGTGCTGCTGTCAAATTTGCCGACGACAATGACATCGGCAGCGTTGAACAGCAGCTGTAAAATGCCGGTCAGCGCCAGCGGAACGGAAAAGCGGATGATCTGCGGCAGGGGCCTGCCCTCGGTCATCACGATCGAATTTGCTTTTGTTGCTGCCATGGGGATGGTGCCCTCCTATTTTTCTTTCAGGGTGTCGAAAAACGCAAGCCACGGTTCGGTCTGTGGCGGGTCATGCGTAAAGACGAGGTGTTCATTCGTCTGCGGGTGGAAAAACGCGATTTGATACGACCAGAGGCCGAGCGGGCCGTCTGACTGTGCGCCGTATTTCCGGTCGCCGCAGAGCGGCAGGCCGCGGGAAGAAAACTGCGCGCGGATCTGGTGTGTCCGTCCTGTTTCCAGCCGGATGCGCACGAGCGTGCGCCCGTCCCGCACGCCGAGCACCCGGTACGAAAGACGGGCGGGACGCGCGTCCGGGCCGGGGGGGTGCGTGACGAAGGTGCGTTTTGCTGCCGCGTCGCGCGCAAGAAGATCGGCAAGAACGCCCTCCGGCGCGTCTGGGCAGCCTTCCAGCACGGCAAGATAGTCCTTTTCAAATTCATGCTCCTGTACCTGCCGTGACAGAATGCTGTCGGCCATGCGCGACCGGGCGTAGACCATCACGCCGCCGACAGGCCGGTCAAGCCGGTGCACAACGCGCACGCAGCCGGTTTCGCTTTCTCCCAGCGCCCGGCGCAGCAGCTCCGGCATACCGCCCGGCTCATCAGTGGACAAAACGCCCGCAGGCTTGAGACAGACAACAATTCGATTGTCGGTATATAAAAGATCCATTTGCAGTTCCTAAGGGCTGTTGGCCACGGTCGGGTGGGATCGTTTTGCGAAAATTGGGATGCGGCTGGCAGAGTCCTGCCCCTCCCAGCTGCATCCGCACCCAAGTTATTATAGTATAGCACGCTTTCCCGGTTTCGTCACGCGGTTTTGGTACGCGGAAGAAAAAATGTCTTAAAAATTCTTAATTCTGCCCGGAAGCTTGCGGAAGTATGATATAATAGCGCCACAAAAAGGAGGGAGCAGCCATGGAAGAGGCGATCCGCATTCTGGTGGTGGACGATGAGCCGGATATCCGGCGTATCTGCCGGATCCTGCTGGAGACAGGCGGCTATACCGTGTTGGAGGCCGCGACAGGCGCGGAGGCAGTCGAGCAGGTTCGGCAGCACCCGGAGCTTGATCTCATTTTAATGGACATTATGATGCCGGAGCTGGGCGGCTATGATGCGTGCAGCCGTATCCGGTCGTATTCCACGGCCCCGGTTCTGTTTCTGACCGCGAAAACGCAGGAGGGCGACAAGCGCCGCGCGTATGATTCCGGCGGCGACGATTTTCTCGCCAAGCCGTTTTCGCACGCGGAGCTGATGATGAAGGTCGAGTCGCTGCTGCGGCGCTACCGGGTGTATAAGAGCAAATCGAGCGGGCGGACGCTCCGGCCCGGCATCGTGCTCGACGAGGAAAACCGCCGCGTACTGGTAAACAGCCAGCCGCTGGAGCTGACGGAGACGGAGTTTTCCATTCTCCACTGTCTGGCGGAGAACCGGGGCCGCGTCGTGCCGGTGCGCACGATCTACGAGACGGTCTGGCACGAGACGTATATGCCGGCGTCAAACAATACTGTGATGGTGCATATCGTGAACCTGCGCAAGAAGCTGGAGGAGGATCCGGCGAATCCGCGCCTGATCCGCACCGTTTGGGGAAAGGGCTATCAGATTGACTGAAAAGAAGAGGCGATTTGTCTCGCTGAGCGTCAAGCCGCTGTTCGTGCTGCTGCTGGGGCTGGTGCTGGGCGGGTGCGTCTGCCTGCTGGCGGATTTTACGGGAGAGCAGATCATCGAGCGCCAGTATATGAGCGAGAAGGCCGTTTTAAAGCGCACGAACAAAGCCGCGCAGGAGTTTCAGTCCTTTGTGCGGCAGAACGGCGTTTCCACGCGCGACACGGATATGCTGGCCCGCTGGGGCGAGACGAAAAAAGACTATTATATCATGCTGTATCATGATCAGCGGCAGATCTTTGAGATCGGCTGGTGGGGCGCGGACACCGCGGCAGTCGATGCGTATTCGCTCAAGGAGCAGACGGCCAGCGTCGTCTATCCCATCGTGTTCCGCGACGGCACGTTTTACGCTGTGATCTACGACAACTCCGATTCCGGGCTCTACGATCTGTTGTGGATCGTTTCGCTGCTGCTGGGCTGCGCGGTTCTGGCGCTGACGCTGCTGGCGTATAACCGCCGCGTCGCGCGCAGGGTCGTCGCCATCTCGCAGGAGGTGCAGTCCATCGGCGCGGGCAATCTCTACTTGCAGCTGGAGCCGAAGGGCCGCGACGAGATCTCACAGCTCACAGCCAGCGTCGAGCAGATGCGCCTGTCGCTCCTGCGCAAGACCAGCGAGGAGCAGCGCGCCCTTCAGCAGAACAGCGACCTCATCACCGCCATGTCGCACGACATCCGCAACCCGCTCACGTCGCTCATCGGCTATCTCGACCTGCTCGAGATGCAGCAGGCGCAGCTGCCGGAGGACCTGCGGCGCTACGTGCTCGCAAGCCGCGACAAGGCCTATCAGCTCAAGGATCTGACGGGGGAGATGTTCCGGTACTTTCTCGTCTTCAGCCGCGGCGAACAGGAGACGCACCCCGAACCGTATGACGCGCAGATCCTCTGCGCGCAGCTGCTCGGTGAGTGCGCGGAGGAGCTGCGCAGCCGCGGCTTTGACGTCAATCTCCTGCTGCTCGGCACACCCTGCACCGTTACGACCGATGCGCAGATGCTCAAGCGCGTGACGGATAACCTCCTGTCGAACATAGAAAAGTACGCCGACCCCGCCGCGCGCCTGACCATTCTGGCCGAGCGCGAGGGCGAGCGGCTGCACGTCTGCTTTGCAAACCGCGCCCGGCGCGAGCTTGCGCGCGTCGAGAGCAACCACATCGGCCTGCGCACCTGTGCAGCGATCCTGAAGCTGCTCGGCGGCGAATTTGTCACGCACAGGGACGGCGAAGCTTTCACGGCGGAGTTCACCCTGCCGGTCACGCCGCCGGACGCGGCGCAGAGCGAGACCTGAAACCGGATCTGCCGCCGGAGCGGCGAAAGAAAGTCTAATCATTTTCTTCGGCGACATGTGCGGCGAAGAAAATACTTCTCGGCCTGCAAACGTGCGCGCCGTTCACCCAAGGTGAACGGCGCGTGCGCTGCAGTCAGGCAGCCCACCCCTTTGTCAAAAAGTAATACTTTTTGACAGATTGCGCTGCGGCCTGAAAACCGCCGGAATGCCTTGAACGTTTTCGGGATTTCCGCTATAATAGAAAGACACCCCGAGCGGCGCTGCCGCACCGGAACGACTGTACAAAGGAGGTGCGCTTGTGCGCAAGGTTTGGTTTGAGGACGATAATGAGATCCGTCTGCTGCGCCGCGGCAAGCGCCGCCTGCTGGATATTGTGTTCGGCCGCACGATGGTCATCGTCGTGCTGCTGCTGCTTCAGGTCGCCATCATGGCGTTCGGTGCGCACTATATCGGCCGCTACTACCCCGCGCTGTCCGGCATCATGCATGTGCTGGCGGTCGTGCTCATCATCTATCTGGTCAACAAGCCCGGCAGCGCGACGACGAAGATCACATGGATCGTGCTCATCATGGCGCTGCCCGCGTTCGGCGTGCTGCTGTACCTGTTCGTGCAGCTCGATGTCGGCCACCGTTACGCAAACCGCCGCGTGCAGGAGAGCATCGTGAGCACCGTGCAGTATGTGCCGCGGCAGACCGAGCTCATGACGCGCCTGCGCACCGAGCTGCCCGAGGTGCACAACCTCGCCGAGTACACGCTGCGCTCCGGTGACTATCCCGTGTATGAAAACACCGCCGTTACCTACTACCCCATGGGGCAGGATAAGATCGGCGCGCTGCTCGACGCGCTGCAGTCGGCCGAGCACTTTATCTTCCTCGAATACTTCATCATCGAGGAGGGCGACGTCTGGGGGCGCATCCTCAAGATCCTGGAGGAAAAGGTGCGCGCCGGCGTTGAGGTGCGCGTGCTCTATGACGGCACGTGCACGTTCTACCGTCTGCCGTACGGCTATCCCAGGCGCATGGAGGC
>ENA-ORRN01000774-ORRN01000774.1-human-gut-metagenome-genome-assembly--contig:-NODE-774-length-24494-cov-3.139572_pt1 | contig 24494 bp, 20 predicted proteins | sample MGYA00242174_ERZ509132 | MGnify/ENA primary metagenome ERZ509132 (study PRJEB26280, sample SAMEA2338671) | human gut metagenome | biome: human gut; feature: human-associated habitat; material: faeces... | reverse complement strand
CTCCCAAACGGAAAAAAGGTTATTTACCTCCGCGGCAGGATGAAATCCGTGCCTGAACTGTTTCTGCACGATGCGCCGGAAACGACCGCACGATCTCCTCGCATTGACCAGTCAATGCAAAAACAACGAACGCTCGATCAGGCCGCAACGACCGCACGATCCAGGCTCAACGACCGCACGATTCAGGCTCAACGAACGCTCGATTTCATGGAAACGGGCGCACGTTGCTACAGCCTTGAAAGTAAGTCACTAAAGTATCTAATATAGAATGATTTACAGAATTCTTCCGTCCAGCATGTGAATGGTACGGTCTGTCTGGGAAGCCAAACCTTCATCATGGGTCACAATGACAAATGTCTGTCCCAGTTTGTCCCGAAGTTCAAAGAAAAGCCGGTGAAGTTCTTCCTTATTATGAGTATCCAGACTTCCTGACGGTTCGTCAGCCAGCACCACCGACGGATGATTGATCAAGGCACGGGCCACGGCTACACGCTGTTTTTCACCGCCTGAAAGTTCAGCTGGCTTATGCGAAGCCCGTTCGGAAAGTCCCATAAACTCCAGCATCTCCACAGCTCTCCGGCGTGCCTCACCCGACGAAACGCCCTGAATCAGAGCCGGGATCGTCACATTTTCCAAAGCAGTAAATTCCGGAAGCAACTGGTGAAACTGAAAGACAAAACCGATTTCCCGGTTGCGGAAAGCAGCCAGTTCACGCTCTTTCAACCGGTTGATTTCTATCCCGTTGAGCAGAATACGGCCTGTATCCGGTTTGTCCAGCGTACCCATGATCTGAAGCAGCGTGGTCTTTCCTGCCCCACTGGGCCCCACAATGCTCACCACTTCTCCTTTATCAATAGTCAGATCAATTCCCTTCAAGACCTGAAGCGAGCCGAAACTCTTGGTTATTCCTTGCAGTTCAATCATTTTCTTACAGTTTACGTATCACATATTCAGCCAGATAACATCCGAATACCGCAGGCATATAGCTGATCGTACCCGCCGTAGACTTCTTGTTCTGTTCGTCATCCACCAGAATCACCGCAGACGGATCGGCCTGTTCCGTGCTGAACACTACCGGCAGACGGCGTTTCATTCCCATCTTCTGCAACCGCTTGCGTACGGCTTTGCTCAGTCCGCAATGATAGGTCTCCCACAAGTCAGCAAAGCGTATCTGTGTGATATCCCGCTTGGCACCAGCTCCCATGCTGCTCACAATTTTCAGTCCACGTTGCAGGGCATGATAAATCAGATAGCATTTCGGTGCCACAGTATCAATGGCATCCACCACGAAATCAAACTGCGCACTGTCCAGCAAGGCAGGTATCGCCTCATCCTTCAGATAGACCGGCATCACGGTCAGTTCCAGCTCAGGATTGATGTCACGAAACCGTTCTGCCAGCACTTCGGCCTTCGGACGTCCCAAAGTGGAATGAACCGCAGGCAACTGACGGTTGATATTGCTGGGCTGAACCGTATCTGCATCCACGATGGTCATCCGCCCGACCCCGGCACGGCAAATCATCTCGGCAGCATAGATCACCTTCCCGCCGAAATTGCAGGAACGCTGGGCCGTGCTGCCCGACAGTTCAGCCGGCATTTCATAATTTTCCCCCAAAACCAGATGAGGCTGTTTTCCTTTCTCGCCACAGTCGTCATAAGCCACTTCCACCCATTTCTTGTCTTGCGACCAGGAAGTCAGGGTCAGACTTAACAGACCTCCCAACAACAGTATCTTTTTCAATCTCATATACAGAATGCTTTTTCAGTATAACCAATCCTTTTTACGGCAGTTTCCCGCTCTTGTCTGAATCTGTCTTTGCATTAACCGATGGTTCCTACAGTTTTCAGCAAATGGAAGAAATTCTCCATCGGAGTATCCAGCTGCACATGGTGAGTCGGAGCACAAATCCATCCTCCTCCCTTTCCTACAGAGTTTTTCAGCCATGCATATTCCTTTTCTATCTGTTCAGGAGTTCCCATGGGCAAGGTTGACTGAACCGCCACTCCCCCGAAGAAGCAAAGCTGATCTCCATATTTTTCCTGCAGGATCTCCGGATTCATACATTCCGTCTGGATAGGATTCAATACATCCAGACCGATTTCGATCAGATCGGGAATAATGTCGTAATTACAGCCGTCCGTATGATAAGCCACCTTGATATCCGGCTTAATTTCTTTCACCGTGCGGATGATATCGGCCATTCTGCCCTTGAAAAACTCGCGCCACAGTTCCGGATCAATCATCAGTGAATCCTGTGCTCCCATGTCATCACCCAGCCAGATCATGTCAACGCCTATCTGTGCCATCTTCTTAGCCACTTCCTTATGGAAGCCTCCGGTCTCATCCAGCAGGTGATTGGTCAGATCCGGATTGATATAAAAATCGGTCATCAGCGTATCAAGTCCTCTCAAAGCCCATGCAGACTCAAAGATGGTACAGTGAATACGCCCGATAATATAATATTCATCGCCATATTCCTTCACCAGACGCTCCACATTCTTATAAAGCTCCGGCCGGTGAGGATCGGGTGCCTTATAAGCCATTGCCAGTTCATCATTATCCCGCAGAGGATTCCGGGCAATGTTCGTATAATGTCCGATGCCAAACGGAGTTTCATAAGGATCAATCTTCCATTCGACCCCCCATTCGTCCGTGTAAGGCTCCTGCTTCAAGTAATAGTTGGTAGACCATCCGACACTGGCCTGAAGCAAATCCTGTCCTGTCAGCTTCTCCAGCTCATATCCGTACCAGTCTCTGTGGTGTGGTTCCGAAAACTGTCTGGGAAGATGAAAGACTTCGCGTAAACGATCTGCAAATTCCGGAGTAAATGTGGCCTGAAAAGGAGGCCTGTCCGTTTCTTCATGATTTAAAGCTCTGATAACCCGTTCTCTATGTTTCATAATCGTATTAGTTTTTTACTGCTGACAAATTTACACGTTGCTTTTTAAATCGTTTTATAGTATATTTGCATGGTTGTGTGATTTATTTGCCTGAACAAAAAGATGAAAACAAACTCCTTACATCAGATGGAAGCTACCTTCGAAAAAGTAGAGAAGAGAAAAGGAACTTCATTTTCTGTGGTTTCGTACACGAATCCCTACTTTGCCGCACCTTTACATATCCATCCGGAATATGAACTGATTCTGATAGAGGAAGGCAAAGGACTCAGCTTCGTAGGCGATTCCATCCAGGAGCTTTCTCCGGGCGACTTCATGCTGATCGGAAAGAATCTCCCCCATCTGTGGCTCAGCGCAGACGAATACTACCAGAACTCCGGACTGGTTTCACGGTCTGTCTATACCCAGTTTGATGACCGGATCTTTCCCGCCAACTTACACGACATTCCCGAACTGGAGAATATTTATTCCCTCCTGAAGAAATCTCAGAAAGGGGTCTTCTTTACCGGAGGCAGCATTGAGGCTTTAAAAGAACTGTTCCGCTCCCTGGTTGCCAAAGAAGGATTTGAAAAGATCGAAGGACTTTATACTTTACTCTACAGGCTAAGTTCCGAATGCAATCATGCAACCCTGACAACAGAGAACTATATCAACAGTGATTCGACAGAAGATCCGATTATCAACAAGGTGCATCTGTTTATCAACAAGAACTACCAGAACAATATCGCCCTGGAAGACATTGCGTGTAATGTCGGTATGAATCCAAGTGCACTTTGCAGATACTATAAAAAACATACCGGGAAAAGAATGTTTGAATACCTCACGGAACTGAGAATCTCATACGCAACCAAACTGCTGATCAACAAAAACATCAATATCAGCCAGGTGGCATACGACTGCGGCTACAACAGTCTCTCCCATTTCAATCATCAGTTCAAGCAGGTAACCGGCTATACCCCCAGTGAATACGCCCAAAAACTGTAATGCCCGTTGCAGCTGAATCGTGCGGTCGTTGAAGCCCAAACGTGCGGTCGTTTGAGGCCAAACGTGCGGTCGTTGAGGCCCAATCGTGCGGTCGTTGAAGTTCAAACGTGCGGTCAATCTGATTCGAATTCTTTCTCAATTTCTTCAATCGTAGGCAAACTACCCCGAAAATCTTTCGGTAGAACTTGCCCTAATTCATAATCGGAAATTCCGATAGGCTTCTGAATATCACGCAAGGCATATTCTGCCTTGATACGGTCTTTACTCTTGCAAAGCAACAACCCGATAGTCCGGTTATCCCCTTCCCGGCAAAGAATATCATCTACAGCAGAACAGTAGAAATTCAATTTGCCGATATATTCCGGCATGAACTCTGTATCTTTTAATTCGATTACTAAGTAACGGTGCAGAAAGGCATTATACATCAATATGTCAATATAATAATCATCACCAGACACCTCTATATGATACTGCCGTCCCATGAAAGCAAAGCCAGCCCCCATTTCTACAAGGAATTTCTCCACATGCTTCACCAAACCGATTTCTACATCACGCTCATTGTATTGCTCCGTGAAAGTCAGCATATCAAATATATATGGGTCTTTAAGCATTAATTTCACATCATTTGCTTCCGGAACAGGCAGGGTTTCTGTGAAATTGTTAGCCAACGCTCCATGCTTGCCATAATCATCAAGTTTGATGGCTTCTTGCAGATAGCGTGTTGTCCAGTGATTGGTAATGCTCTGCACCATATACCAATATCGTGCACGAATATCTTTGACCTGCTTTATCAATACAAGATTATGCGTCCAATCCAGATGCTTGATGGGGAGGGTGAAATTATATTCATCCAAATGCGAAATCACTGATTTCGCATTTGGAGAAGCCGCTCTCTTTATCATCGTAAGTTCCTGATTATATTCGTTGAAAAACTGCACCATATATTGCATATTACGTACAGTAAATCCTTTTATTTCGGAATAATCGTTCTTCAAATCCGCTGCCAGCCGTTGCAAGGTTTTCTTACCCCAACCGTCTGCTTCTTGACTTTGCTGCAACAGGCCTCCAATATCCCAATACATCCTGAGCATTTCTTCATTGGCTGCATAAATTGCCCGTTGTTGGGCTATCAGTACACGTTGCTTGATTTTACGAAGCAATGCCGCATAGCCGCGAAAATCATCTGCCAACTTGTCTATTATTTGTTTATCTGTATTTTTAGCCATAATCACCTTTGATGTATTCACAAAGTTACGTATTTTATTCGGTTGTACATCAAACTCATGCAATATTGTTAGTTATTCTCTTTCACCACATAGCCAACCTCCCGTCTGTTTTTGATTTGCCCGACTGTCTAATTCGCCCTTTAGCCTGATCTGCTGAAAAAGGAAATCCCCTGCCCCAGCCTTCACAACGGAAAGCCGGAACAGAGGATTCATTCAAAGTCTGATCAATCAGACTTGCCAAACAAATATTACCTCAGAAAATCTACCTGAGAAAAGGTTTCATAAACGTATTTTGATCAGTCCGGAAACCGGAGTTACCTCCAGTTCCTTGCAATAATCACCCCAGGCTATTTCAGGGTAGTCCCAGCGATTATTGACATAAAGGATCAGCTGGTCATCCGACATCTTGTTCATTCTGCATCCCAGACTGCCTTCACGCGACAGAACGGTCAGCAAATGATTATCCGCAGTTTTCAGCTGATACTCATAAATGTTCTCTTTCATTCCCTTTGCCTTATTCGTCAACGGACGCTGACAGATGGCTCCCTTGTCTGAGAAATAGTAATAATTATAGGTGTCCATATTCCAGGGTTGTTGCGGATCTTCTCCATATTCCACTTTTTTCTTATTATATAAAGGAGTCTGTCCTGCATTTCCGGCAAAATTATCTTCCGGGTAATAAGACCAGTATCCGTCACGTTTCCATTCCAGCTCTGCAAAATTATCCGTCAGATAGAACTTCAATCCGGCCTCTCTCAGCCAGCCGTTCGGTTCTCCCTGAGTCTGATAGTTGAATGTCACTGTTCCGTCAGCCTCCACTGTCATCTGAAGTTCCAGATCAACACCCAAATAGTTTCCGGAAAGGAAGACATGGCATTCCGAGCCTTTCAGCGCGTAACGAAAATCCTTCTTCTTCCAGTCCTTGTCGGCAACAATGTAGTTTTGGGCTTTGTCACGGACCTCTGCTCCGGTCAGGTGGTTCACATTCAAATCCAGGTTCAGGAACGGACCTTTCCGGATGACAATTTCTCCATGTGAAGTTACATTTTCCATCAGTCCGGTAGACTTGTTAAAAGGAATTTCAAAACCTTTTCCTTTTAATTTCAGATATCCGTCCGTATCCTCAACCATCAGCTTCAAATTGCCGGAAGCATTCAGATATTCCGGCCGGACCGGATTTCCTATGGCTATTTCTTCCGCATCAATCAGTCGCCCTTCTGCATCAAAGAATTCGAGCAGGAAGCTGTTTCCATTTTCCCAGGCCTGAGCCGGCACGCTCAACACACCTTTGTCATGCGGATTCAGATCAGGAAGAGTTACGTCAAAAGTCTGTCCCTTGTAAGTGGCCTTAGCCGTAAGCTCATTGAGATTCGTATGGTCAAAACGGTTAAAGACCGGCAGCAGTATCGGAGTATTTCTGGTAACATCTCCCACCTGAGTCTTCAGCACACGGACAGGAGAATATGCCTTCTTGGTTCCCCAGAACTCGGGCTTTTCTCTCCGCCATACATCTACGATTCCCCATTCACCGTAACCGACACAGTTGCCGTTAAAGTCTTTCGGCTTCTTGGTATAGGCAAACTCAATCCAGTAAGAGGTTCCTTTCTTCGGAACAGGCAGCATAAACGTTTCATCGGAATAACACCAGATAGCTCCTCCCAGGCCACCCGGCGCCTTAAACAGATTACTCCACATTTTATCCAGAGAGATTGCCCAGAATCCCCGGATATTGGGATCATCCTGCAAGGTCGTATACGTGTAGCAAGGAACATGCGCCCACTCATCAAACAGAGCCGGTTTTCCTTCTCCCTGGAAACCACGGGTAGAAACATTAAACTGGGACAATGTACCGTCGCAGCCGGGATAGTGCATGCTTAACAGGTCGAATGCTGTTTTTCCTTTTTCCACCAGTCCCGGGTAACTGAATATCACCGGACGGGTCTTGTCTTCATTCTTCAGCCAGTCATACGACAGCTGGAAGTTCTTTCCATAAACGGATTCGTTACCGATCGACCAGAAAAGCACGGAAGCATGCGAACGGGAAGTAGCGACCATCTCTTCCAGCTGACCCTGATACTGGGCAGTAGCTTCCGGATCATCCTGACTCTTTCCGGGAGCATAATTCTTCTGACGGTAAGTATCCACAAAACAAACCGCCGTTTCACATTCTACATAAATACCTTCCCGGTCACAATATTTCAGGAAACTTTCTGTGGGAGGATAATGAGAAGTCCGGACAAAATTCATATTGGCACGCTTGAACAGCGCTGCATCCAGACTGTCCAGTTCCGGAGTAGAAGTACGCCCCAACGTAGGATGAATGTCATGACGGCAGGCTCCACGCAGCTTCACCTGCTTGCCATTGACCAGCATGCGGTCACCTTTCACTTCAATCTTCCGGAAACCGATTTCACGTTCAAACGAATATCCGCCGTCAGCCGACTGGACATTCACCTGCAAGACATAAAGGTTCGGATGTTCAGCATCCCACAACTCCGGACGGCTGATTCTGAAACGATGTTCATTGTCTCCCTGCTGACAGGCCAGAACACCGGACTCCAGGCAAACCCGGCCGCTTTTCTTCTCCTTTAAGGTAAATGAAACCTTGGCAGAGGCAGACATGGAATAAACAATGCGCAGATCAGCATCCTGATAAGCATCATCCAGCAAGGTCTCAACAAAGAAATCCCGCATGTTGCTTTCCGGAAGTGCATAGAGGGAAACACCTCTCAAGATTCCTCCGATAGGATGATGGGCGTATCCTGAAGCATAAGATATGTCATTCAGCCGGTCGGTTACTTCCAGACGGATTTCGTTTTTCTTTCCGATGCGGATCAAAGAGGTGATATCCGTTTCCCAGCGGGTAAATCCTCCGGCATGTTCAGCAGCCTGCTTGCCGTTGACCCACAGACGTGCATACGAATAAACTCCGTCAAAGCGTAAAATCACCTGCTTGCCCCGATAGTCAGCCGGCACAAGAACCGTCTTCTTATACAAAACCGGTTTATCATGCTCAATGCCATATCCCTGCATGGCCAGTTCCCCCGGAACCGTCACACGTTCCCATTTCTCTCCCGGAGCATACTGAAACTGCCACTCTCCGTTCAGGGAAATCACCTCGTCACGGACTCCCTCAACGACATCCGGCAGGGTACGCTGCACATTCTCCGCTTCCAGCATGCCTGCAAACCCCAGCAACAGCATGCTCAAAATTAAATGTTTCTTCATTTTCATATCCTGTTATCTTTAAAATTATTCATAAGGAAAAAACAAATGCTCACAATAGAGGTCCTGAAATTCCGCTGCTGTTTCAAGCGGACAATAGACCAGACGCTGCAAAAGATCTTTCCAGCCGGCAGTGTCCTGTCCGGTCAAAGAAAGTTTGCATCCCCAAAGGGCTGCATTGGGCAAGACCTGAAACCGGTCAGACGGAACCTGAGACAAAAGCCCCAGACGTTTGATTTTATCTACATTCAGGTGGTTGCCCAGTCCTCCTGTCACATACACACGGGTCAGATCTTCCATCCGGATTCCACTGTATTTCAGCAAGAAGGAAATGCCTGTTGCGATGGCAGCCTTGGCCAGTTGGAACTCACGGATATCGGCCAAAGTCAGGAACACCCCGTCCGCCAGCTGAAAATCTCCTGCCTTTTCATCGGTTGTCATCCCTGTAAAATCAATGAAACCCTGCTGCAACAAACAATCAACGGCCTCAACCAGTCCGCTTCCACACAAGCCTTTGGGGGGGTCTCCTCCGATGGTAGTCACCACAAACTTTCCATCTTCAAACTCCACTCCGCTTATGGCCCCGTCGGAAGCCCGCATCCCACACGAGATATTAATACCTTCAAAAGCCGGCCCTGCAGCAGTAGAAGTACACCACAGTTTTTGCCGGTTACCTGCAACCATCTCTCCATTGGTTCCCAGATCGATCAGCAGGACATATTCATCAGAGTCAGCCATACCGCAGGCTTTGATTCCCGCCAGGATATCGCTTCCGATGAAATGACTGATGTTGGGAAGAAACTCGACGGAACAACGATCCGGCAGATCCCATCCTAATTCAGAAGGCAAGTACCTGTATCCGTCATTCAGCGGTGACTGAAAAGGTGCTGCGGACAAGGGACGGACATCATAGCCTGCGAATAAATGGTGCATAACCGTATTGCCAACCAGCCGGATCCGGGATGGAATACAACCGGGACATTCACGGAGCAACTGAGCTATCTGTTTTCCGATCTCTTCACGCAACAAATCACGCAGAAGAGCGGCCTGATGCTTATCCGACACCGCAAAGGCAATACGGGATATGATATCTGCTCCGTAGGTTGTCTGAGGATTGATTCCGCTACAGGTTGCAAGTACCTTTCCCGTATGCAACGCCACCAGCTGGGAAACGACCGTTGTGGATCCGACATCCACAGCAACGGCATATTCCTCTTTCCCGCCGCTTCCTGTAATCTCAGATTCATCCGTCTGTATGTCCATCGCCCCCTCAGGTATTTCGATGGTCAGGTCCTCCGTCAGCACCGTCAGACAGGCCAGACACCATTCCGAGGACAAATGTTTCCGTTCAAGGAATACCCTGTGAACTTCCGTTTTCTCTACCTGTCCGGAAAGAATCCGTACCTTACAGTTACCGCACAGTCCTTTTCCCCCACAGGGAAATTCAAGATGACAGTTTTTCAGCACTTCATAAAGAGATGTCCCTCTGTCGGCAGAAAGAGTTACTCCCAAAGGTTCAATATGTAATAGACACTGCTTCATTTTTACCACTTTAAAGAACGATAAGCGCAATTAGGCAACCTGCAGTCTCCACAACCGCTTTCTTTATAAATCACCTGATCACCTATGCCGACAACTCCACTCATGGATTTTACAGGACGCATCAGCATGGAAGAGGACAAGGTAATTCCCCACTGGTCAGCACCGGACAAAGGCAACAGTTTTTCCTGCTCTTTCAAGTCCCAGCCACAATATCCGGGCCCCCAGTGAGAGGTGATCTTCAGATGGTCTTTCGCCACTTCTTCCTGAAGTTCCTGTTTCAGCAGGCGCATCAGCTGCTCCAGGGCCCAGTTTGAAAGCTTATCCAGCCAGTAAGCCGTGATAAAATCAAACTCCTTATTATATTGTTCGATCAATCGGGAAATATCTTCACCTAACGTAATTGATACGACCGCCAGTGACGACGATCCCCTCAAAGCATGAGCTATTTTGTGTCCTGTATGAAAAGGTATACCTTCCAGCACAAATCCGTCTGCATCCAGATGAATGGTTTCATAGATTCTGTAGCCTCCTGCCGGATGGATAGTGTGATTGAATGCTTCAACGACTCCTTCCAACTGATCGGCCAATGAATCACTCAACTCCAGCAAGGCGCCTGCTTCATCTGTCGTAATATGTAAGTTATACACCATAGCACACAAGGTTAATAATACAATAGCAAAGATAGAGGTTTAAAAATAAACTGCTTGTCACAAAATTTGCACATTCTAGCAATATATTTGCAAAGAGAACAAAGCAAGCAAACGAAACAGAATTCTCAAAAGCTACTTCGCCTCAAATAGTTACAAATAAAACAATTTCATTTTGAATGATTAGTAAGAAATAAAAGAACAAATATTTGGTTCACATGTCCTTTTAAACTACCTTTGCAGCCGAATTTTAAAGAGATTTACATGTCAACAAAGAAATTTTTGCTGATCGGTGCAGCGACACTGATCGTTTCAAATCCAACTTTTGCAGGAGACTATCTGACCAATACGAATCAGAATGCAGCTTTTCTCCGTATGGTGGCACGAGGAGCTTCCATCGATGTAGACGGAGTATACAGCAATCCCGCCGGACTGGCTTTTCTGCCTAAAGACGGATTCCACCTGTCACTGACAGGACAGAGTGCCTATCAGACCCGTGAAATTCATGCAAGTACTCCGCTTTGGACTCAAGATGGAAATATCACCGAGAAATATTATAAAGGAACAGCTTCAGCTCCGCTTATCCCCAGTTTCCACGGTGCTTACAAACGTGACAATTGGGTAATCTCTGCCGGATTTGCCATCACGGGCGGAGGAGGAAAAGCATCCTTCGACAACGGACTTCCCATGTTTGATGCCATGGCTGCAGGCCTGATTGCCCAGCAGTCACAAGGACTGGTCACTCCTTCCATGTATGACATCAATACGGCTATGGACGGAAAGCAATACATCTATGGTGTACAACTGGGATTGAGCTACAAAATCAATGACTGGCTGAGCGTGTTTGCCGGAGGACGCATGAACTATGTGAAAAGTGGCTACGAAGGTTACCTCATCGCAAAAATGAAAGAAAGTTATGGTGGAAAGACACTTGCTGATCTACAGCTGAAATGCGACCAGAGCGGATGGGGACTTACTCCGATCATCGGCATCGATGCAAAATTGGGACGATGGAACCTGGCTGCCAAATATGAATTTAAGACCAACCTGAACATAGAAAACAAGACCGACAAACTGCTGGTGCCGGATGGTGTACCGGAATCCGTACTTAAGCCCTATGCAGACGGTGAACAGACACCGAGTGACATTCCGGCTTACCTCAGTGTAGCTGCCGGTTATGAAATCCTGCCTAACCTGAGAGCTTCAGTAGAATATCATTTCTTCGATGACAAACGTGCAGGTATGCTCAACGACCGCCAGAAAACCCTGACACACGGAACCCATGAATACCTGGCCGGTATCGAATGGGATATCGTCAAAATGCTGACTGTCAGCGGAGGATTCCAGAAGACCAGTTACGGACTGAGTGATGATTTCCAGACAGACACCAGCTTCTATTGCAGTTCTTACTCACTGGGATTCGGTGCCAGAGCCAGACTCAGCGAAGCTTGGAGCATTGATATTGCTTATTTCTGGACAAATTATGAAGATTACGAAAAAAGCTCAGACAACTATAACGGTACAGGAATGCCGGGTACGGATGTATACAGCCGCACCAACAAGGTATTCGGACTGAGCCTCAACTATCAATTCTAAATACAGAACAACACGCGAGCCGTCTGTCTGCAATTCTGCAACAGACGGCTTTTTTTGTCCTGCTGTTCCAATATTCAGATAAAATAACACATCTGGCGAAAATAATTTCATCAAAATCACACCTGTCACATTTTTTTCTTAACTTTGCGCTGCATCTAAGAAAATAAGATTCAAACAACTTTTTAAAATAAGGAATTATGATGACTATTGACAAATTCAACTTTGCCGGCAAAAAGGCAATCGTTCGCGTTGACTTCAACGTACCTTTGAACGAAGAAGGTAAAATTACTGATGACACCCGTATCCGTGGTGCCCTGCCTACCCTGAAAAAAATCTTGGCTGACGGTGGTGCACTGATCATCATGTCACACATGGGTAAACCCAAAGGCAAAGTAAACGCTAAATATTCTCTGAGCCAGATCGTTGACGCTGTTGCTGCAGCTCTGGGTACTCCGGTTCAGTTTGCTCCGGACTGCGCTAAAGCACAGGAAGCTGCTGCTGCATTGAAACCGGGTGAAGTTCTGTTGCTGGAAAACCTGCGTTTCTATCCGGAAGAAGAAGGTAAGCCTGTAGGTATCGAAAAAGAAGATCCTGCTTACGAAGATGCAAAGAAAGCTATGAAGGCTTCTCAGAAAGAATTTGCCAAGACTCTGGCTTCTTACGCTGACTGCTATGTAATGGATGCTTTCGGTACTGCTCACCGTAAACACGCTTCTACTGCTGTTATCGCTGACTACTTCGATGCAGACCACAAGATGCTGGGTTACCTGATGGAAAAAGAAGTACAGGCTGTTGACAACGTATTGAAAGATATCAAACGTCCGTTCACTGCTATCATGGGTGGTTCTAAAGTATCTACTAAGATCGGTATCATCGAGAACCTGATGGATAAAGTAGACAACCTGATCCTCTGCGGTGGTATGGCATTTACTTTCGCAAAAGCACAGGGTGGTAAGATCGGTAACTCACTGGTTGAAGACGACAAACTGCAGCTGGCTTTGGATATCATCGAAAAAGCAAAAGCAAAAGGTGTAAACCTGGTTCTGGGTTGCGACTGCATCGCTGCTGATAAATTTGCTAATGATGCCAACACTCAGGTTTGCGACGACAAGAACATTCCTGACGGATGGATGGGTCTGGATGCAGGTCCTAAGACTCGCGAAGAATTCAAGGCTGCTATCAAGGGTGCCAAGACTATCCTGTGGAACGGTCCTGCCGGTGTATTCGAAATGGACAACTTCGCTGGTGGTTCTAAAGCAATCGCAGAAGCAATCGCAGAAGCTACTAAAGAAGGTGCTTTCTCACTGATCGGTGGTGGTGACTCTGTAGCTTGTATCAACAAGTTCGGTATGGCTGACCAGGTATCTTACATCTCTACTGGTGGCGGTGCTTTGCTGGAAGCTATCGAAGGCAAGATCCTGCCGGGTATCGCAGCTATCCGCGGTGACAAATAAGATTTGATTCTTATCAATCATACATTACCCCAGCAAGAAAATCTTGCTGGGGTATATTTTTGTTTTCACACATGGCAAGTACCATATCCTCATATCTGGCATTCTATTCCTGTCTTCAATCCTATAAAAGGCTAAAGGTTTCATAAATTTAAAGGTATCAATTCTAAAAATCGTTTGTAAGATTCAGTTTAAGCATATATCCTTTGCGCAATACCTGCTTGATATCATACACCACTCCTTCAGAAGCATCCGAAGGAATCTTCAACGAAACTGCAAAGTTTTCAGCCTTATTTTCCTCACGCAACTGCATGATTTTCGAAGAAAGTTCATCCAGCGAAAAATCCTTCAACTCGCCTGCCAACCTGTTGTCTACCCAGAACTGGATTCCATATCCCGGCAACGGAACACTCTTGTCGGCCACTCCTGCCGGAACATCCGCATATGCTTTCGGAGAAGCATAATAGAAACGGGAAGTCAGACATTTGTCCACCAGCTCCTGAGGATAAGTTTTCGAAAGTTCCTGCCTGGCCTCATCATACGCTTTCATCAGTTTCTGCTTGGCTGTAGTAATAGCTCCCATCTTCGCATTGCGATCGGCTACAATACGGACAACAATGGGAAACATTTCCTTTTTCTGTTTTGAATACAGCTCAGCGAATGCGTCTGTCAGTTGCTTCCTGACCTTGTCCGTCATGGTTTTCCAATCAACAAGCTCCTTCTTTGAAACAGGATTTTCCGGCCCGAAAAGGAAGTGGTTCCGCTGGTTGCAATACAATTCCAGAACATACGCCTTTTCCGACGAAATATGATCCAGCATCAGATTGTCTGTGTCCCGCCGCTGTTCCGCATCCCTTACCACCAGTCCGGATTTCGCCTTTCCCTGATTCTTTGTCTGAAGAGCTGCACTATAATCTGCTACCGTTTCTTTCACTTCCGGCTTCGCAAAGGCATACACTACCCCTGCAGCCAGAGGTACGGCCAACAAGACACGCAGCCGGACCCACTTGGTGTTTCTTTTTTTCGACATCATAGAAATACGTTTTTTAAGTGAACTGTGAGTAAAACCGCAAGCCATAGAGTAGAGCCTTGAACCCACTGCTTTCCTCACCAATAACAATTGATATGTTTTTACATCGATGCCTTGATTCAGTACACCTTCATCGGCCTGATACTCATGAACACTACTAAGTTCATGCTTCAGTTTCCACACCAACGGATTCCACCAATGAAAGATTAGAATAAACTGTATCAGCAGATTATCATAACAATGTCCATACCGGCAATGCATTTCCTCATGCAAACGGACCGGAGAATATTCTTCATATTCCTGACTGTTCATGACGATATACGTTCCCCAGCTAAAAGGACGGACAGGAATATCATACAACACCCATCGTAATCCATTACATTCTTTATATTCCTGCCCGTTTATCCAACGGAACAGACGGATATAGCCTACAACCCATTGCAAAAGAATAAAGGCACATCCCGACAGATAAGCCACCATCAACAGCACAAGCCAATCCCAATAATTGGCTTCCTTCTGAGTAATCTCCACCATACCTGTAGCAGAAGCAGATATTACATCAACAGGCTGTTTCCATTCCTCCATAAGGCTAAAAGGAGACTGCACTAAAGGTTCATGCTCTAATTCCAGAGAAACGAAAGGCAACAACAGGCAGGTCAACATTCCGCCCACCAACACCCATCGGTTCAAGGAAAAGCGAGTGGTCGAAGCACAAAGTAGCTTATAGAACCCATAGAACAATGTCAGGCAGAAAGAGCTTTTCAGTAAATAGATTAAAAGGGCTACCATAGGTTCAAAATTTACGATTATTCTTCCCCTCCTCTATCTGAGCTATCAACTGCTTCAGTTCCTCCAAGTTCATTTTCTCATCTTCAATAAACTGAGAAACAACCTTGGTATAAGAATTATCAAAATATTGAGAAACAATCTCTCCGATAGCTGAACCCTTGTATTCATTTTCTGTTATTTTTGCTTCATAACGGTAGGTGTTTCCAAACGCACGATAACTGACAAAGCCTTTTTCTACCAACAGCTTCACCAGAGTAGCTACTGTATTGTAATGTGGTTTCGGCTCCGAATAGAATGCCAACATTTCACGGATAAACAAAGGGCCATGGGTCCATAGGATATTCATTATTTCTTCTTCTTTTGGTGTCAGCTTCTTCATAAACAGCTCATTTAAGATTAATACCATACGAAGATATGAAAATTATCGGACAAACAACTAAAAGTTTTAGTAGGACTACTAATATTAATAGTAATTAATAGAGAGGATAAAAAATACAAAATATTCAAACGATTTATGGAAAACGCAAACAGATTTTGACCGACATGCCAAAACTAAAATAGAACATTCAGTAAATATCCCAATTTAGGGATATAAAAAAGGCAGGAGAGCGGTTTACTTTCCTGCCTTTTATATGTTTATATCTTATCTTCTTTTTTAGAACTCGCTGGTGAAATGGAACTTGATGTGCTTGAAGTCCATCTGCGCCATCTGAAGCACATAACCGCTGTCGGCCAGGAACACATCGCGTCCGTCGCGGTCTTTGGCCATATACTGGTACTTGCGCTTCTTGAAGGCCTCCAGTTCTGCCGGATCGTCACTTTCAATCCAGCACGCCTTGTAGAGGCTCAACGGTTCCCAACGGCATTTGGCATTGTATTCATTCTCTAGACGGTACTGAATCACTTCAAACTGCAACTGCCCTACCGTACCGATAATCTTCCGGCCATTGAATTGGTTGACAAACAGCTGTGCCACACCTTCGTCCATCAGCTGATCGATACCCTTGTTCAACTGCTTGGTCTTCATCGGGTCGGCATTCTCGATGTACTTGAACATTTCCGGAGAGAAGCTGGGCAATCCCTTGAAATGTAGGATTTCACCTTCGGTCAGCGTATCGCCAATCTTGAACGTACCGTTGTCCGGCAGACCGATAATATCGCCTGCCCAGGCCTCATCCACCGTAGTCTTGCGCTGGGCCATGAACTGCGTGGGTGAAGAAAAACGCATGGTCTTATTGTGACGCACGTGCAGATACGGCGTGTTGCGGGTAAACTTGCCAGAACATACCTTGCAAAAAGCCACACACGAACGATGGTTCGGGTCGATGTTGGCCGTAATCTTGAACACGAAACCCGTGAACTTGGGCTCTTCTGGCATCACGATACGTTCCTCTGCCTGCACCGGACGCGGACTCGGCGCAATCTCCACAAAGCAGTCGAGCAATTCCTGCACACCGAAATTGTTCAACGCCGAACCGAAAAACACCGGAGCCAATTCCCCTTTCAGGTAATCGTCCACATTGAATTCCGGATAAACCCCCTCAATCAGTTCCAGTTCGCTGCGCAGCTTGTCCGCCAGCGGCGTACCGATATGATTGTCCAGGTCTTCCGTATGGATATCCACTTCCACCTTCTCCGTCACCACCTGCTTGGACGGCTGGAAAAGATTCAGCTTCTGTTCGTAGATGTTGTACACTCCTTTGAAACGCAGACCACTCTCAATCGGCCACGTCAGCGGACGCACGTTGATAACCAGCTCTTCTTCCAGTTCATCCAGCAAATCAAACGGGTCCTTGGCCTCACGGTCCATCTTGTTCACGAAGATAATCACCGGCGTGTTACGCATACGGCAAACCTCCATCAGCTTACGGGTCTGCGATTCCACACCCTTCGCTCCATCCACCACGATGATGACACTGTCCACCGCCGTCAGCGTACGGTACGTATCTTCGGCAAAATCCTGGTGACCCGGTGTATCGAGGATATTAATCTTATAGTCATGGTAGTCAAACTCCATCACGGAGGTAGTCACCGAAATACCACGCTGCTTCTCGATGTCCATCCAGTCGGACGTGGCCGTTTTCTTGATTTTGTTTGATTTTACGGCTCCGGCCACCTGAATCTGCCCACCGAAAAGCAACAGCTTTTCCGTCAATGAGGTTTTACCGGCATCCGGGTGCGCGATAATCGCGAATGTTCGTCTTCTTGCTATTTCCTGATTTGCCATATTTATTGTTTTAATTTTTCAATACATTCTGCCAGACTGTCCATCCAGTAGGGCACCTCCACTCCGTAGGTCTTCTTCAGCTTCGTCTTGTCGAGCACGGAATAGTGCGGACGGCAAGCCTTGGTGGGATAATCTTCCGTGTGAAGCGGCAACACGTGACAAGTGGTAATCCCAGCCAACCGGTGAATGGCTTTGGTAAAATCATACCAGGAACAAACCCCTTCGTTGCTGAAATGATAAATACCGGGCACAATCCCCTTCTCCAATGCCACAAAGATGGCCTGAGCCAAATCGCGTGCATACGTCGGTGTTCCAATCTGGTCGAAAATGACGCCCAGCGTCTCTTTCTCCTGCCCCAGCCGAATCATTGTCTTCACAAAATTGTTGCCGAAGCTAGAATACAGCCATGCCGTACGGATAATCATCGTATTCGGGCAATACTTCAAGGCCTCCTGTTCTCCTCCCAACTTGGTAGAGCCGTACACGGAATTCGGACAAGGAGTGTCTTCTTCCCGATAAGGGATATGAGCGGTTCCGTCGAACACATAGTCCGTAGACACTTGCACCAGCCAACCGCCGCGGCTCTGCACCGCCTTGGCCAGATAACCCGGCGCTACACGATTCAGTTTGTCGCAAAGTTCCACGTTGTCCTCCGCCTTATCGACCGCCGTGTAAGCCGCACAATTCACAATTCCGTCAATCTGATGCGCCGAAACAAAGTCCATCACAGCCTTTTCATCGCAGATGTCGAGTTCCGCCACATCGGTAAAAAAATACTCAAAATCTTTGTGCTCTTCTGCCAGCAGACGCATTTCACTACCCAGCTGTCCGTTGGCTCCCGTCACCAATATCTTTTTCATTTTCAGTATGTGTGTGTTAATCCAAGTCCAAATCGCCTTCCTTATCCTTTATATAATAGCCGGCCAGCATAGCCAGCAAATCACTGATGGCTTTCACTGCCTTGGCCGTCCCTTCGCTGATTTCCTTTTTCTGCAATTTCAGCATCAGCACCCCATACATGGCATCAAAGCAAGTCTCCAGCTCGGGCACATCCTTGTCGCCCCCTTTGGCTCGCAGTTCAACGATAAAAGGCAATACCTTGTAATAAGCCGCCGTATAATACGGGAATTTAGGTGAACGCAACAGACGCAGATGTAGGTCGGTCAGCCAGACAATGACATTTTTGTTAATCTGCAGATGACCCTTTTCCATCACTCCCTCCTGCTGCATCATATTAATCAAGTCTTCATACCAACGGGCTAGCTCCTGCTTCTGCTCGTCCGTAGCCGGATAAGGCTCAATGATGTTCTTCCGGATTTTCCCCATATCGCAGCCATTGGCCCGAATCAAATCCTCCACCTGCCACATATACAACAGGTATTCGGCAATATTCTTTTTTTTAAGTTGCTGAGAAATATACATATTCTATCAAGAAAAAGATTTACCGGCAATGGCCAGGACGATTCCTACCACCGCCGCTATCATGACCACGACACCGATGATGCGGTTGAGCACCCAGATGCCGCGCAAATTAAATCGCGAACGTACCTTGTTAACGAAATACGTAATGCTGAACCACCAGCCCAATGCCCCTGTAATAATGGCCAGATAGCCTACCAGCTGGAAGCCGATGGGACTGCCCGGCATCACGAACGAGAAACGGGCAAACAGACCGATGAACAGGAAAATGATGAGTGGATTGGACAGGGTGACAAAAAAAGCCGTCACGAAATTATGCAAGTATGTACCTCGCGTGCCCGAAGCCGGACGAAGAGATTTCACTGGATTGCTGCGAAACGTATAAATACCAAATGCCAGCAACATGATACTTCCCACCACTTGCAGGAAAATATGATGTTTCAGAATCAGTTCATCCATGAAACTCATTCCGTATCCGGTTATCAACGCATAACATATATCGCTTAATGCCGCCCCAACTCCTGTTACGAAACCAAACCAGCGCCCCTTGTTCAACGTACGCTGAATACAGAGCACACCGACCGGTCCCAAAGGAGCAGACACGACAATGCCGATAATCAATCCCTTCAGCAACAAATCAAGTATAGTAACCTGTTCAATCCAATTCATACTGCAAAGATGCTACTTTTTTACGAAAGTACCTACATTTTTATGCGATTATCATTACATGCGCAACGGAAAAAGAACAAATCAGAAAAAGCTCAAAGCAATAAATTATCAGCCTTTAATTATTTTTTACGTCTTCCAAGGCAGAGCCGTATGTTTCCCGACAGAGAAACATACGGCTCTGAGTCAAAAAACATACGGTTCACGCAAAGGAAACATACAATTGACAAGTTCGTTTCCTACATTACATCCTTACATTTTTATGTTTACAAACGCATTTTACACGAAAAGTACCGCCAGAATGCCCAACCCTACGGCCACAAAAGTGGAAATCAGTCCTGGCATCATAAACGAATGGTTGAGCACATACTTTCCGATACGGGTCGTACCCGTAGTATCGAAATTGATGGCGGCCACCACCGTCGGATAGTTCGGGATAAAGAAATATCCGTTTACTGCCGGGAAAAGTGCAATCAGCATGTAGGGCGAAATACCCAACGCCATACCCAAAGGAAGCAGGGCACGAATGGTAGCTGCCTGACTGAACAACAGGATAGACATGACGAACAGAGCCACCCCGAAAAGCCAGGGCATGTCGGTCACCATGCCGAAGATTCCTTCTTTTATCACCGCAATGTTGCCCGAAATGAAGATATCGCCCATCCAGGCAATACCAAAGATAGCCACTACCGCCTGCATGCCCGCGTTGAAGACCGAACTCTTGGCTGCCTTCATGCCACTGGTACCGGTCAGCAGCAGAATCAATGCGGCTACCGACAACATGAGCACTTCTATGATGTGCGCCATCTGCATCATTACCACACCTTCGGAAGTTTGAAACGACGGCCGGAAACTGTCGACAGAACCAAACAGCACAATCCCTACCGTGGCAGCCAGAAACAACAATACAGAGGTCAGCGCCTTGCCGGGATGGAGCACCTCGGCCGTACAATAATTGGCGTCCGAAAGTTCCCCTGACTTCAAACGGGCCTGATAGACAGGGTCATCCTCCAGTTCCTTGCCCACCCGCATGGAATACAGCGCGCCAGCCAATACCCCCACCAAGGTGCAGGGAATGGAAATTTTCAGTATGTCAAACAAGGTAATATCGTATCCGGCCAGCATACTCAAAAGGGCAACCGTAGCCGCAGAAATAGGACTGGCGGTAATAGCCTGCTGGGAGGCAATGACGGCAATTCCCATCGGACGTTCCGGACGGATACCCGTCTCACGGGCCACTTCGGCAATGACCGGGAGCACGGAATAAGCCACATGCCCCGTCCCGGCAAAAAAGGTAAAGAGGTAAGTCACCAAGGGACTCAGCAAAGTGATACGCTGAGGATGGCGGCGCAAGATTTTCTCCGCCCATTTCACCATCAAATCCAATCCTCCGGCAGCCTGCATACACGCTGCCGCGGATATAACTGCCACGATCATGAGCATAACGTCAATAGGGGGTGCCGTTGGTTGCAGGCCGAACACGAATGTCAGTATCCCCAATCCGATACCTCCCATGACACCTAGTCCGATGCCACCTAGACGCGCTCCGATGATGATTGCTGTTAAAACGAAAGCTAATTGTAAAATCATTTCATTTATTGGTTTAAGGTTATATTTTTCCAATCATTATCAAGTGTTACACAATATGTCCTACGATGATCTCGAAATGAATGTTTCACTTTTTACAAATAAATGAAACTTGTTGTTATTACGCTAAAATCTGTATAAATGTGGATATCCGTTTAGGTCTTCGTTGTTCGGCTTTTATATAGTAGTACAATATTTGAGCCAAAAGTGTTATTTTTGTACTAAAATTTAACAAGCATGCAAGATTTGTACCTGTTTAATCCGGATAATGAAATTTCAATAGCCAATGGAACAAATGGTTATACACCCAAAGCAAATATTTCCATCATGGCTGGTGATCTGGCATTTTTATCTGCATATTTAGCGAAAAATGCTGATTACGTGTTGGTTGCGAGAATGCCGGACTTGAATTTTATGAAAGGTAGAAGAGAAGTTTTTGGGTTGGATTGCCAACCGATTATCTGGGAAAAAGCTCAATTACTTTCTTTTAACGAGATAAAGCCTTGGGGATGGAGTCCCCGGGTTCATAATTTATTGAAAGATTTGAAAAGTCGTTGTAACGAGCAGTTTAGGGAGAGTGTGATGGCCACGTGGAGTGAGGAACGGAGAGGTTTGTATAGTCGGCGAGTGGCTGCTGCTTGTTTGACGGATATGATACGCGCTATTCCCGGTATAGGAGAAGAGGTTATCCCTTGTGAATGTAGGACATTGGCAGAAATTCGGTTGTTGTCAGAAAAGAGGGATATCGTGGTAAAAGCTCCTTGGTCTTCTTCCGGTAAAGGGGTACTTTTTATCCCGAAAGGGCAGATGACCGGTAAAGAAGAGGAAGTTTTATCCGGTTTCTTGCATAAACAAGGGTACGTGATGGTGGAAAAAAGGTTGAACCGGGTACTGGATTTTGCCATGGAGTTTGAGATGGATCGTTTGTTTCACTTGAATTTTCTTGGGTATTCTGTTTTTCAAACTAGTCGCCGGGGGGAATACGAGGGGAATAGGGTGGCATCGCGTGCTCGTTTGGAAGGGATGATCTCAAGATACACGGGCATGGGTCTCCTGCATGAGATACGGGAACAGTTGGAGAAGGTGTTGACCTCGGTGTTTCACGGGAAGTACGTGGGATGTTTGGGCGTGGATATGATGATATACGAAGATGAGTCGGGAGGATTTGGCGTACAGCCTTGTGTCGAGATAAATCTGCGTTATAATATGGGGATTGTTTCAATCGCTTTGCAGCGTTTTTTGCAAGAAGAGGTCGAGGGTGTTTTTACGATTCGTTTTTCTCCAAAGCCGGGAGAGATTATGCAATCGGTGGAAGAAAATAGAGATGCGTATCCTTTGCAAGTAAAGACGGGGCGGATAACAGCCGGATATATAAATTTAACACCGGTATCTCGCGAGTCACGCTTTGTCGCTGAATTATATGTAGGTGATAAATAAAAAGTTTGTAAACTTTATGAACTTTGTAACTAAGTTTTTCGTAACTTTGTCTAAATAAAAGCAAACAGAACGGTTATGAATCAAGCATTATCCTTTCCTCGTAAGATGCCTATTGGCATACAGAGTTTCGAATACATTCGTCAAAACGATTTCATGTATGTAGACAAAACAGAGTTTGTCTATCGTCTTGCGACTATGGGTAAGCCCTATTTTCTCAGCCGTCCCCGGCGCTTTGGTAAGAGTCTGTTGCTTTCAACGATGGAGGCTTATTTTCTAGGCAAACGGGAACTTTTCAAGGGACTTGCCATTGAAAAGTTGGAAACGGAGTGGAACGTTCATGCCGTGCTGCATCTCGACCTGAATGCCGAAAAATACGATTCTCCCGACCGATTACACGATATGTTGGAACGGCAGTTGCTTCACTGGGAAGAGATTTATGAAACCGGAGGCAAGGGGATTACTCACTCCGGTCGTTTCATGGAAGTCATTCGAAAAGCGTACGAGAAAACCGGACGGGGGGTTGTTGTCTTGATTGACGAGTATGATAAACCTTTGCTCAACAGTTTTCATGATGAGACTTTGCAAAAAGCCTTCCGTGATACGCTGACCGCTTTCTACTCCGTGTTGAAAAGTGCTGACCCGTGGTTACGCCTTGTTTTCATTACCGGGGTAACCAAGTTTGCACAGATGGGAATATTCAGTAATCTCAATCAACTTAAAGATATTAGTCTCGATCCCCGGTACGCCACGCTTTGCGGCCTTACCAGTGAAGAGATTCGAGCAAACTTTACCCCGGAGTTAAAGTCTCTGGCCGAGGCAAACAACCTTGACGGGGAGGCTTGCATGGAACGTCTCACCCGTATGTACGACGGGTATCATTTTAACTACCGAGATTGGGTAGGTGTCTATAATCCGTTTAGTATACTTAATGTGTTTGACACGACCATGTTCGATAATTTCTGGTTCGCTAGCGGAACTCCTACCTTTCTTGTCGAGATACTGAAGAAGACTGATTTTGACCTGCGAGAACTCGACGGTATAGAGGTTTCTGCCGCATCCCTTACTGATGACCGGACTGACATCAACAATCCAATTCCCATGATTTACCAAAGTGGTTATTTGACTATTAAGAAATACGATGAACGTTTCCAGATATACACTCTCGGTTTTCCCAATGAGGAAGTAAAGTATGGGTTTCTCAACTTTGTTACTCCATTTTATACTCCAGTTTCTATATTGGTAAATTTATCCATGAGTTGGAATCGGGTGATCCCAATGCCTTCCTCGCTCGCCTGCGAGCTTTTTTTGCCGGAATCTCTTATGAGTTGAACGATCGTACTGAACGTTATTACCAGACCATCTTTTATCTCGTTTTCAAGCTCATGGGACAATTCTCCGAGGCTGAAATACGAAGTGCCAAAGGACGGGCTGATGCTGTTGTGAAAACTGCCGACTACATTTATGTCTTCGAGTTCAAGCTAGACGGCAGTGCAGAACAAGCCCTTGCACAGATAGACGATCGGGGTTATCTCATCCCCTATACTGTCGATGGTCGGAAACTTGTGAAAATCGGAGTCAATTTCGATCCGAAAGAAAGAAATATCGGGGAATGGAAAACGAATTAATTTAGCCTCAATCATCTACTGTCAAGCTAAATTCCTTGTCGGCAAATAACTCTGCTAGGCCGGAGATTTGCTTTAAACGGAGCAACTCGTCCTTATCCATCCCGATGTTGCGCATGATCCAACTGTCGGACATTCCGGCTTTGGT
>ENA-ORRN01000759-ORRN01000759.1-human-gut-metagenome-genome-assembly--contig:-NODE-759-length-24823-cov-4.992773_pt1 | contig 24823 bp, 22 predicted proteins | sample MGYA00242174_ERZ509132 | MGnify/ENA primary metagenome ERZ509132 (study PRJEB26280, sample SAMEA2338671) | human gut metagenome | biome: human gut; feature: human-associated habitat; material: faeces... | reverse complement strand
TTATGAAGCTGTCATGCTTCTCGGCGGTGATGCCGGTCAGGGGCTGGAACCAGTGAGTGAAGTGGGTAGCGCCGTTTTCAAGCGCCCACTGCTTCATGCCCTCGGCAATGCCGTCGGCAACTTCAAGCGTAAGCGGCTTTCCGTCGGAAAGGCACTTTTTCCACTCCTGGAAGTACTTCTCCTTGACGTATTTGCGCATGGTGCGTTCGTTGAATACGCAGCTGCCGAACAGCTCAGGGATCTTTTTTACTTCTCTGCTCATGGTTTTATCCTCCTTTTATTTTCCGCTCGCGCCGTAGTTTTTAAGAACTCGTGCGGAGGGGTCGTCAACGTCACAGCCCGGCCACGTTTTGTTCGGCATCCAGAAGTCCTTGACCATCCGTGCCTGACCGGGATAGTACTTTTCGAATATATCTCTGTAGAGAAGGCTCTCTTTTGTAAAGGGAGCCGCAAAATCGTATTTTTTTATGCCCTCGGCAAACTGATCGTCGCTGTAAACGCTCTCGGCATAGTCCTTGAGGTCATCGACCATTGAGTGGCCGACGGCATCGGAAAACGCCGCCTTCTGACGCCAGAGTATCTCATCGGGCAGAATGCCGTCCTTTTCAAACGCGCGGCGCAGAAGATATTTTCCCATGTCATAGGTGTTCATCTTCATTTTTGGGTCGATGCTCATGACATAGCGGACAAAATCAAGATCGCCGAACGGCACGCGCGCTTCCAGCGAGTTTACGGAAATGCAGCGGTCGGCACGCAGAACGTCGTACATGTGCAGCTCGTCCACTCTCTTTTTCGCCTCGCGCTGGAATTCCTCCGGCGAGGGGGCAAAGTCGGTGTACTTATAGCCGAACAGCTCATCGGAAATCTCGCCCGTGAGCAGCACGCGCACATCGGTTTTCTCATGTATCGCCTTGCAGCAAAGGTACATGCCCATGCTCGCGCGGATAGTGGTTATATCATAGGTCCCCAGCATCGCGATGACTTCCTCGAGCGAGGAAATGACCTCGTCGCGCGTCATGGTGACTTCCATGTGCTCAGAGCCGATAAAGTCGGCGACCTTGCGCGCATATTTGAGATCTATGGGGTCCTGATCCATGCCGATAGCGAAGGTACGGATCTTCTTGCCGAGAAGCTTTGCCGATATTGCACACACAAGGCTCGAATCCAGTCCGCCCGAAAGCAGGAAGCCGAGCGGAGCGTCAGCGTCAAGGCGTTTTTCAACGCCGGCAATGAGCTTTTCGCGGATCTTGCCGCAAACGGTGTCGATATCATCGGTAGAATACTCCGATACGCTCGTCAGATCGGCGTAGCGGACAAACTTGCCGTCCGCATAGTAATGTCCGGGAGGGAACGGCATGATATCATCGCACAGGCCCACAAGGTTTTTAGCCTCGCTTGCAAACATCAGGCTGCCGTCGGAATAATGTCCGTAGTAAAGCGGTCTTATGCCGATGGGGTCGCGCGCGGCGATAAGCTGCTTTGTCTGCCCGTCATAGATTATCATGGCAAACTCCGCGTCGAGCTTTTTGAACATCTCAAGCCCGTATTCGCGGTAAAGCGGCAGGATGATCTCGCAGTCGGACTCGCTTTTGAAGCTGTATTTTGCACTCAGCTCCTTGCGGAGCTGTCGGAAGCCGTACAGCTCACCGTTGCAGACTACCGCGTCGCCGTCGAGGCAGAACGGCTGCATGCCGCTTTCGTCAAGCCCCATGATCGACAGGCGGTGAAATCCCAGCACCGCGCCGTCGAGCTCTGCCATGCGCGTTGCGTCCGGGCCGCGCGATACCGTGCGGTCAAAATACTCTCTGACTGACTGAGCTGTAAGCTCCTTGCTTGTGAAACCGATGATTGAACACATAAAAAATGCACCTCCGAATTTTTTGGGCAGCTATCCCTAAACTTTAGGACGAATAGCTGCAAATCCGCGGTGCCACCTAACTTACTGCCGAAGCAATCACTTTTACGGGCTCAATCAAGCCCTCGTGCCTTAACGCCGCACTCCGCGTCTTTCCTACTTGGTCTCCCGTTCAGATCGCTGCTGATAAAGTGTTATTCACTCATCCTCCGGTACCGGGATCGCACTGTCCCCGACTCTCTGCGACCGAGCATATGAGCTACTTGTCTCCGTCATTGCATTTTTCATTATTAAATTCAGTGTATTCACTGCCCCTATAAAAAACTAAATTCTGCCGCATAGAGGAATGCGGCAGACTTCAGTTTTACAGATGAGAGAGCAAATGATTACAACAAATAAGGTTCAAGGTTTTGTCCTTGCTTCGACCTTATGGCGGTATATTAGCACAAGAAGTTTGATAAATAAAATACATATACCATTGCGGTTGCCATATCGAAAAAATATGGTATAATACCACGTGCAGAGAAAAGAGAGGTAACAAGATGGATCTTAGAACGCTTAGATATTTCACCGTGGTTGCCGAGGAGCTGAACATAACGCACGCGGCCGAGCGCCTGTGCATGAGCCAGCCGCCGCTGAGCAACCAGATGAAAGCTCTTGAGGAGGAGCTTGGCACGAAGCTGTTCATCCGCGGCAAGAGGCAATTGCAGCTGACCGACGCCGGACGGCTGCTGCTGCTGCGCGCAACACAGATACTGGACATGACCGAAAAGGCTCAGCACGAAGTCATGAGTCTTGAAGGCGGCATGAGCGGAACGATAAACCTTGGCATCGTCGAGGGACGTGCTCCGTTTCTCACGGCGCGCTGGATAGCCGGATTTAAGGAGGAGTTCCCCAATGTCAAATACAGCATGTGGAACGGCAGCAGCGACGACGTTCTCGACAGGCTGCGTCAGGGTCTTGTTGACCTTGCGGTGATAGCCGCACCTTACGACACGGAGCACCTTGAGGGCATCACCGTCGGGCGCGGCCCGTGGGTCGCGATAATGTCGCGCTCAAACGAGCTTGCCGGAGGCAGCGATACGATACCGCTCAAGAGTCTTGCCGGAAAGCCGCTTATAGTGCCCAGCCGCCCATCGCGCATCGACGCAATACGCGCATGGTTTGCCGAAGCAGACGCCGAGCCGAACATTATATGCACGCTGTCAAACTATCTTGATGCCGTGGCAATGTCGGAGCTTGATATCGGCATAACCATTTTCCCGCGCTCTACATACACTCCGAACGATCTGCTGGTCACGAAGATAATAACCGACCCGGCCAAGCAGATAGAATACGTCCTCGTGCGCATGAAAAACCGCGAGCCGAGCGAGCTTATGAACGAGTTTATCAATTATGTGCGCGACACGGAGGACACCACCGCCGCCGATCCCGGCTTCAGCGAGATACTCAAAAACGAATACGTTCCTCCGGAAGGAACACCGTATCTGTAAAAAAGAAGCTTGCGATGCAAGCTTCTTTTTTACAGGCAATTAATAGTGAATAATGAATGATGAATAATTATTGTGTGCGCTTCGCGCACGGATTTTAAAGGGCACTCAGCCCACCCAACTCACGCAGAGCGAGGCATACACGGTTTTTTCCGCAGTTTCGATACCGGGAGCCTGTAATAAACCACATCCCTCCCGTCTCACGCTGAGCGAAGCAATTACGGTTTTTTTCGCAGTTTCGACACCGGGCACCTGTAATAATCGTATAAGTAAAGCCTCAATTCGCCTCTAAAAATTCGTGCAAATGTGTTAAAAGTGCAAAAAAGGTATTGACAACGGAAAAAGAGGGTTCTATAATTCGGTTCAAATAAGACAGCACCTGATAGAGGTTGCGGAAACGATCAGTACTCCACGGTATACGCCGGCAAGCGGCTGCGGAGGAAAGGCAATTCCGCCGAAGCACAGTTCGGTTGCCGCCGGGCTGAAGCTGGGACTTCGCTGAATAAGCGTTGGACTGTCACATTTATGTGGAGAGCTATCGAAGGCGATTTAATTTTGGAATTTCTTTTTTCTAAAGCCTGCGATACCACTTCGGGTCGCAGGCTTATTAATTTATCAAAAAGGAGTTCCAAGAAAATGAGAAGAACCAGAAACCTGATCGCGCTGCTTATGGCAGCGGCAATGTGCCTTTGCCTGTTTGCAGGCTGCGGCAGCAGCAACAACGGAAACGACAGCGAAGCCGTTGACCTTACGAAGGCAACGAGCCTTGCAGACCTCGCGGGCTGCAAGATAGCCGCCCAGGCCGGCACATTCCACGCCGACGCACTTACCCAGATCGAGAACGTTCAGTCCTCCACCTACCCCGAGTTTGCAGACCTTCTGACCGCTCTCAAGTCCGGCGCTATCGACGGCTATGTCGCAGAAGAGCCGACAGCCTTCTCCGTCTGCCAGTCCAATGACAACCTGACCTACATTCCTCTCAAGAACAACGACACCGGCTTTACCGCAACCGCAGCAGATGTCGGCATCGCGGTCGGCTTCAAGAAGGGTTCGGAGCTGAGAGCTCAGATAAACGAGGTTCTCGCAACCATCACCGATGAGCAGCGCACAGAGCTCATGGAGCAGATAGTCACCCTTGCATCCGGCGGCGAAGTAAGCGAATTTGCAGTAAGCTGCCCCGCACCCGAAACCACCAACGGCGTTCTGAGAGTCGGCATGGAATGCGCATATGAGCCGTACAACTGGACCGATATGGACGGCACCAGCCTCGGCGCAGTTCCCATTTCCGGCGAAGGCAAGGAAGGACTGTACGCAAACGGCTACGACGTCCAGATCGCACAGTACATTGCAAACAAGCTCGGCATGAAGCTCGAGATCTACTCCTTCGAATGGGATTCCCTCATCCCGGCGCTTGAGTCCGGCGCCATCGACGCGATTGCGGCAGGCATGAGTCCCACCGCAGAGCGCGCACAGCAGATCGACTTCTCCGACACCTACTACGAGTCCAACCTCGTCGTCATCATCCGCAAGTAAGCAAAACCGAAAGGCCGGTAAAATGCCATGAGCTTTTTAAACGATGTTGTAAATATAGTAATCAAATATTATCCCAATTTGCTTGACGGCGTGGGCAACACCATGCTGATCGCACTCATCGGCACGGTTGCCGGTCTCGTGATCGGACTTCTCACCGGCGTTGTACGCACAGCTCCGCTTTCCAAAAACGCGGTGCTGCGCGTGCTGCACAAGATCCTCAACGCGGTTATTGCGGTGTATGTCGAGATATTCCGCGGCACGCCTATGATGGTGCAGGCAATGGTCATCTACTGGGGCTATGCCTTCGCCACCGGCGGCAGCACCCTGCCGCTTATCCCCTCGGGTATCCTGATCGTTTCGATAAACACCGGCGCATACATGGCCGAGATCGTCCGCGGCGGCATCATCTCCATTGACAAGGGGCAGTTTGAGGGCGCAATGAGCATCGGCATGACCCATTCGCAGACCATGCTCAAGGTAATCATCCCCCAGGTCATGCGCAACATTCTCCCCTCGGTCAGCAACGAGTTCGTCATTAATATTAAGGACACCTCGGTGCTCAACGTCATCGGCGTTACGGAGCTATACTACTTTGCAGGCATCATAAAGCGCCAGAGCTTTGAGACCTTCCAGACCTATCTGGTCGTCTGCGTTATCTACTTCATCCTGACCTTCACGGTCACGCGCCTGCTGCGCTGGGTCGAGCGCAAGCTCGACGGCAATGACAGCTACGTCATATTCGGCTCGCAGAGCGACAGCGCGGCCGAGATCCGCATAAGCAGGGAGGCATAAGTTATGTCCGAAAAAGTAATAGAGCTTGTCCATCTTCAGAAGCAGTTCGGCGAAAACACCGTTCTGCGCGATATAAATCTGAGCGTTTCCAAGGGCGAGGTGCTCAGCATAATCGGCGCGTCCGGCTCGGGCAAGAGTACGATGCTCAGATGCATAAATCTGCTCGAGACCCCGACCTCCGGTCAGATCCTGTACCACGGCAAGGACATCACCGGACACGATATGAATCTTTCGCAGTACAGAGCCAAGGTCGGCATGGTGTTCCAGAGCTTTAACCTGTTCAGCAACATGACCGCACTCAACAACTGCATCACCGGCCAGGTATCGGTTTTAAAGCGCAGCCGCGATGAGGCCGAGACCATCGCAATGAAGTATCTCGAGCGCGTGGGCATGGCGCCGTACATAAACGCACGTCCCTCGCAGCTCTCGGGCGGACAGAAGCAGCGCGTCGCAATTGCTCGCGCACTGGCTATGGAGCCGGAAGCGCTGCTGTTTGACGAGCCGACGAGTGCACTCGACCCTCAGATGGTCGGCGAAGTGCTCGACGTTATGCGTTCGCTCGCCGAGGACGGTCTGACGATGATCGTCGTCACCCACGAGATGGCGTTCGCCCGAGACGTTTCCTCAAACGTCGTGTTCATGTCCGGCGGCGTTATCTGCGAGGAGGGCAAGCCCCACGATATATTCGAAAATCCGCAAAACCCCAAGACCCGCGAATTCCTCACAAGATTTCTCGCCCGCTGATCCGAGTTTATTAACGTATAATTAGTATAGCACCGGCCCCTGACAGGTTTGTCAGGGGCCGGTTTTTTTATCAATATTTCGTATCGCCGAGGTTTTTTTCAAGCTTGTAGAAGCCTTCAACGGCGTCGGGCTTTTTGAGTGCAATGAAGGTATAGATCGCATCGACTATTGCCATTTGAGCAATGCGCGACGAAAGTGCCACGGCGCGATAATGGGTTTCATTCGAGGCAGTGTAAAGAGCAAGATCCGCTATATCGGACAGTGGATTGATTCCAAGGGATGTCAGAGATATTACATATGCTCCGTTTTCCTTTGCTATCTCCGCCACACGCACGATATCCTTCGAGCTTCCGGAATGGCTGATTGCAAAAAGGACATCACCTTTGCTCATGGAGCTGGCTCCGATTATCTGAAGATGACTGTCCGAATAAGCGGAAGCGCTCAATCCGAGGCGCATCAGCTTATGCTGGGTGTCCGCCGCGATAGCGCTGGAGTTACCGAGTCCGCATATTGCAATGCGTCTTGCGCCCATGAGCTTCTCGGCAGCCAGTACAATTTCATCGGCCTTTAACATATTATATGTAAAGTTAAGTGTATGCAGCGCACTCTGAAACACTTTTTCGAGAACCGTTTTCGGCGGATCGGCTTCGGATATCTCCTCATTGACCGCCTGCAACGGGGTAACAATATCCTGCGCCAGAGATATCTTGAGCTCCTGATATGAGCTACTGCCGATTTTCTGGCTTGCGCGGATCACAGTTGCATCGCTTACGCCGCTGGCGGAAGCAAGCTCCGATACCGACAGATAGATAACCTCTTCGGGATGAGCAACGATATAGTCGCAGACCTGCTGCTCCGCTTTGCTCATACCGCCTTTGAGCGCCTGTATTTTCATTATCATGCCCGGGATCTTTTCATAGCTGTCCATTGAGATCATCTCCAATATCATGATGTTTGCGGCACGCAATAAGCATCAAGCTTTTGAAATATTATAACAAAGCAGCAGAAAATTTCAAGATGTAATGTGTTAAGATAAATTAATACCCAGTTAAACTGTTGACAGTATGAAATAAAATTTCAGAATTTAGGTCTTTTAAGCCGCGAAAAAAGCGTGATTTTAAACTGTTTTTGTGAATTATGTCTATTTTATTCGACTATGTTTGTTGCATTATTCCGAAAACGTCGATGATATATTGAAATTTTATTTCGTAAATGCTAATATTACATTATATCAATGTAGTTGAAATATTTTTTCCGGTTCAGTAGTCGGTAAACACGGAAAACTTAAAGAAAGAGAGTGAGAGAAATTGTATTCCAAACTACTGTCAAGGATCATAAGGCTCATCGAATACATCCTTATGGTTCTGCTGGGCGTGGCCCTAATCATCATCACGCTGCAGGTCTTTTTCCGCTACATTCTGCACAATCCGCTTAGCTGGAGTGAGCAGACGGCAAGATGCCTGTTCATATGGATGATAATGCTGGCGGTTCCTGTCCTGTTTTACAGAAAGGGTGCCGTTGCATTTGACCTTCTGGTGGATATGCTGCCGAGAAGGGCACAGGACATTGTCAAAGTTCTTGTGCAGCTTCTCATCCTCGGCTTTGCCGTGTTTTATCTCATCAGCAGCACCCAGCTTTGCATCCAGACAGGATCCCGTATCCTCAGCGGCCTTGAGATCCCCATGAATCTGCTGTATTCCGCGCCGCCGGTCGCAATGGTGATCACCATCCTCGTTATATTCTCGCACATTGTCGAATGCATCAAAGACCTCACCGGAAAGGAGGAGACCGCATGAGCCTTGGTATCGCTGTCTTACTGTTTTTTGTCATGCTTTTTATCGGCACTCCTATCGCGGTGTGCCTCGCGGGAACCGGCATTGCATGGCTGCTGGCTGACCCGACGCTTCCCAATGTCATATTCGCAAGCAAGATATACGGTGCGACCGACAGCTTCGCATACATGGCCATTCCGTTTTTCATGATGGCAGGCCAGATCATGGAGCAGACCGGTATAACAGAAAAATTCATTGCTTTCGCAAAGAGCATCATCGGCCACATCCGCGGCGGCGTTGCGCACACGGCAACCATGGCAGGCGTAATAATGGCCGGCGTTTCCGGCTCCGGCAACGCGGACACCACGGCTATCGGTTCTCTTATGATCCCCGCGCTTGTCGATGACGGCTACGAAGAAGGCTTTGCCGTTTCGGTTGTTGCCGCGGCCGGTTCTCTCGGCCCCATCATTCCTCCGAGCGTTATGATGATCGTCTTCTCCAATGCCGCAGGCTACGACGTCGGCAAGGTGTTCATGGGCGGCGTTGTTCCCGGCGTCCTCATGGCTCTCGGCTTCATGCTCATAGCCTGGAATTATGCCAGAAAGCACAACATAGGCGGCGGAAAGTTCGGCGGCTGGAAAAATGTAGGTAAAACCTTCCTTCAGACTGTCGGTGCGCTTGTAATGCCTATCATTATTATAGTTGGCATCGTCGCTGGCGTGTTCACCGCTACAGAAGCCGGCGTTGTCGCCTGCGTATACGGCATCATCTACGGCATAGTCGTCAGAAAGCTCACCGTCAAGGGCTTCCTTCAGGGTCTTGCCGATTCCTGCGTTGCCGCCGTCGGCCCGATGATGATCATCACCTATTCCTCAATCTTCAGCTACATGCTCACACGTATGAACGTTGCAAGAATGATCAGCGAGTTCTGCGTTGCCAACATAAGCAGCGAGTGGATGTTCCTTCTGTTCGTTCTCATCGTATGCACGATAGCAGGCTGCTTTATCGACGGCATGGCAACCATGCTCATGCTGCTGCCCGTTCTCACCCCAGTTGTCACCCTGCTCGGCATCGACTTCCAGCACTTCGCTCTCGTTTATGTCATGGGCCTGCTCACCTGCCAGATAACCCCTCCGGTAGGCAACCTCATATATGTCGCAGCAAGTATAGAGAAGACGCCTGTAAAGAAAGTCATAAAGGCGATTCTCCCGTTCTGCGTGGTCATGATCCTTGTTATCTTCATGTGCATCTTCATACCGCAGCTCGTCACATGGCTGCCCAACTTAATTTACGGTTAATAAAAACCGATTCCGTACTTCCGGTGGGCACGACCCGCTGAAAAAATATTATAGAGAATGGAGAAAAGTGTAATGAAAAGATTCTTAGCACTGCTTCTGGCTCTCGTAATGGTGTTTGCCCTGTGCGCATGCAGCAGCACCAACGAGCCAAAAGAAACACAGTCCGGCAATGAGGCTACCAGCTGGGATGAGATCAAGCCGATCAAGATCGTCTATGCCCATGCAAACGCTCTTTCCGAGACCAACAACAAGATGGTCGACAATTGGATGGCCGCAGTAGAAAAGGCATCCGAAGGCAAGATCAGCTTCGACTACCATCCCGGCGGCTCGCTTGGCACCTATGTCGAGATAATCGAGCAGGTCGAGTCCGGTGCGGTCAACATGTCGATCTCCGACATGAGCCTTTTTGAGTCCTACTGCCCCGCATTCGGCGTTCTCTACAGCCCGTTCATCATTGACGACTACGACCACGCAAAGAACATCGCTTACGGCAAAGCCGGCGAGCTCCTCAAGGCTGACCTCGCAAAGGACACCAACACCTATCTGCTTGGCATGATCATGAACGGCAAGCGCATCGTTGACACCACCGTTCCCATCAAGTCTCTTGACGACTGCAAGGGCGTCATCATCCGTACTCCCGAGGCTCAGGTCTACACCGACACCTTCAAGATGCTCGGTATGTCCCCCACAGCAATGTCTCTGACCGATACCTACACCGGCATCCAGACCGGCACCGTTCAGGGCTTTGAGTGCCCCGCACAGGCCATCTACAACGGCGGCTACCATAAGATAGCTCCTTACATCTGGAAGTCCGGCCACATGTACTCCTTCCAGGGTTGGACCGCAAATCAGAAGTTCTGGGACAGTCTGCCCGAGCTTGCCCGCACTACCATGATTCAGTGCTGGGAAGATCTTCAGGATGATTACAACGACATGCTCATCGCCGAAGAAGACGACATCTACACCAAGATGGAAGCGGAAGGCTGCACCATCTCCGAGGTTGACCGTCAGTCTCTCATTGATCTGTGCTCCGACTACTGGCAGACCAAGGCCGACTCCATCGGCACCGAAGGTACCGAACTCCTCAGCGCGATCAACGATTGCCGCAGCAAGTAACCCATAGCCGTTAAACCGGCTCGATTTACCCACAAAATACACTCCTGATACTTAATATGCGGCCGAAGCCGCATATTAAGTATCACACAAATTGCCAAAAAGCAGACGAATGCAACAAACGACATACATAAATGCAGCATAACGAATACCTGAAAATCTGCCGCATCTGAGCGGCACCCAACTTTGTTGAAACGGCTTATCACTAAGCATGAATATAAAAAATTTTTCTCTTGGAGGAAGTTAACTTTATGGAATTTAGAGGGTTTATGACGGAATTTATCCGTTCGGAGCTTGAAGATGCAGTCGGAACGGAAAATGTCAGCAGCACCAAAGGCGAGAAGCTCGCATACGGCACCGATTATTTCTGGGTTTCCAGAATGGTCATCGACAAGGGCGGCATGCCCGCACTGCCCGACCTCATAGTCAGACCGGCCTCCGCCGAAGAGGTGTCGAAGGTACTTAAGATCGCAAATTACTATAAGATTCCCGTGCAGACCTGGGGCGGCGGCTCCGGCACTCAGGGCGGTGCGCTTCCCATGGCAGGCGGCATACTGCTCGACGTAAAACGCATGGACAAGCTTATAGATATAGATACCATTGCAGGCACCATCACCTGCGAAACCGGCATGATATTCCAGACTCTCGAGTGGTACGCAAACGAGAAGGGTTATTCGGTCATGCATCTGCCCAGCTGCCTTACATGCTGCACCGTAGGCGGTGCTCTGGCGCACAATGGCATCGGCATTCTGTCCACCAAATACGGCAAAATTGACGATCAGTGCCTGTCTCTTGAGGTTGTTTTGCCCAACGGTGACATTATTAACACCGCCCCTGTCCCCAAGCACGCCAGCGGCCCGAACCTGCTGAACATGTTCATCGGCTCCGAGGGCACACTCGGCGTTATGACCAAGGCTATGTTCAAGATTGTTAAGCTGCCCGAAGTAAGACGCCACCACGCTTTTCTGTTTAAAGACATTACCACCGGCTACAATGCATGCCGCGAAATAGTCCAGACAGTCAAGCCCTCCATCGTCAGACTCTTTGATGAAGCAGAAACCGTCTCCATTATCAAAAAGGTAATCGGCTTTGAGAAGAAGGGTTCGTTCATGAACCTCACCCTCGAAGGCCTTGCTAAGATAGTTGACGTTGAAGAGGAAATAGTCCTCGGCATAGCAGAAAAATACGGTGCAGAATACCTTGGTACAGAATACGGCGAAAAGTGGTTTGAAAACCGCATAACCTTCTTCTATCCCGGATACATGATGAACAACCCGCAGATGTTCGGCACTATAGACTCCACCGCAACCTATGATAAAATCGAAAAAATTTACTGGGCTATGAAGAAAGCCGTTGAACAATTCCCAGGCGTGCGTTTCATCTCGCACAGCTCTCACTGGTATGACTGGGGCTGCATGAACTATTCCAGATTTATTATTGATAATCCCCCGGAGGATGCCGACGAGTGTATCAGACTGCATAACCAGATTTGGAACGCCGGTGTTCGTGCCGCTTTGGAAAACGGCGGAGTTGTCAACGACCACCACGGTGTCGGTCTCAAGCTTGGCCGCCTCATGAAAGAAGGCTACGGACCGGCAATGCAGGTACTTACCGGGCTGAAAAAGTCACTTGACCCCAATGGAATAATGAATCCGTATAAGCTCGGTCTTTAATAGGAGGAAGATAAATGTTTTCTAACGATAGTGCAAGACAGGCCGATGCCTGCAGATTCTGCTGGATGTGCCGCCACATCTGCCCCGTTGCCGGAAGTACGGGCAACGAAGCTTGGACCCCGCGTGCAAAGGGCCTCATGGTCTCCATGATCGAGCGCGGCACGGAATATGATGCTCAGATTGCTCAGGCAATGTATCACTGCACCATGTGCGAAGCCTGCTCAAACGACTGCGTCACCGGCTTTAAGCCCACCGATTTCATCCGCGAAGCAAGAACCCTGGCAATAGTAAACGGCTTTGCCCCTAAAGCTGTTAACGATGAAATAGACAACATTCTCAGCAGGGGAAACATCTTCCCGAATGACATATCCGAGGCATTTCTCGGCTGCATAAAGAATCTGCCCGAAAATGCGGAAACACTTCTTTTTGTAGGCCAGTCCGGCAGAACCGTTGCCTCCAACGTTTCCGTTTCGGCGATAAACCTACTGAAGAAGGCGGGCGTAAGCTTCACCGTGCTTAAAGACGAGCTCCCCTCCGGCGCATACCTTGCCGATCTTATGGGACTTACCGGTGAAGTACAGCAGCTTGCCGTCAGAGTCGATGAGGCAATAAGAGCCCACGGCGCGAAAAAGCTGATCGTTCTCAACCCCATGGACGCTGTTATGTTCAAGGAAAACTACAGCAAGTGGGAGCTTCTCGCCGGAATTGAGGTAGTAACGCTCACCTCTGAGCTTTCCTCTCTCATCGCATCCGGCGCACTTAAAGTCAAAAACGTTCAGATGAAAGCTTCCATTCAGGAGCCTGTCAAGCTTACGCGCGGACTCGGCGAGGAGAAGCCCATCAATGACATAGCCGTCGCTCTGGGCATTGACTATGTCCAGCTGTTCCTGCACGGCAAGATGAGCCGCTGCATCGGAACCGTTATGATGGACGGCTATGATCCCACCGTTTGCAGAGAAATGGTCATCACCCGTCTTAATGACGCAAGCCGTCTCGGATGCAGCACAATGATCACCGCATCCCCCGACGATTTCTATCTGATGAAGAAATACGCTCCGGACAGCTTTGAGGTCGTCGATCTCTTCACGCTGCTCGGTTCAAACAGCTGATATGAGCGGCCACATGACATTAGGCGTTGACTTTGGAGGAAGCTCCTCCAAAGCCACGCTTCTTGACTGCGAAGGCAAAATCCTCGCCACATCCACACAGGAGTATCCGTGCTACTTTCCGGAGCACGGCTGGGCGGAATACGACGCGCAGGATCTTTACCGCGCTTTTGTTTATAACATCCGTGAGTGCCTTGCAAAATCAGGCGTGTCGGGCAAAGACATCTCCGCAATAGCGCTTGACGCCGCAACTCATATGGCCGTATTCTGCGGCAAAGATGACAAGCCTCTGCGAAGGATCATCCACTGGTCGGATAACCGAAGCTCCGAGCAGGTGCGCTATCTTAAAGAAAACTGCGCAGATGTTATAAAAAGCTTCTGCGTCAATTCGCCGAGTCCGGCATGGACTCTGCCCCAGATAATGTGGCTCAATGAGCACGAGCCGGAAGTAATAAAGAACACAAAGCGCATCTACTTTGCAAAGGATTATATTCGCCATATGATCACCGGCGATTTCCTTACGGACTCTATTGAAGCCATGGGGCCAATGCTTGCAAACGATTACACCGGGCAGTGGTCCGAGCAGCTTTGTGAGCTTGGCCGAGTGGATGTTTCAATGCTGCCCGAGATAAAGCAGCCGACTGATATCGCAGGATACGTCTGCGCGCGAACCGCCGCAGAAACCGGGCTTTCCGTAAAAACTCCGGTCATCGTCGGCTCTACGGACACGGTTCTTGAGATCTACGCATCCGGCGCAATCAAGCAGGGCTATGCCACGGTTAAGCTCGCCACGGCGGGCCGCATTTGCCCGATAACCGATCACGCGATAGATAACTTTCAGTTCTTTAATTACCGCCACATAATCCCCGGACTGTGGTATCCCGGCACGACCAGCCGCACATGCGCTGCGTCCTACAAATGGTACCGCGACGTTTTCGGGACGAGTGAGGCCGAATATGCGCAGCAGCAGAACACCAGCGCATATGAAATTCTCAACCGCGCCGCCGAGGAGGTCGCGCCCGGCAGCGAAGGTCTGTTCTTCCATCCCTATCTTCAGGGAGAACTCACTCCCTACTACGACGACAGTCTCAGAGCCAGCTTTACCGGCATGAGCATGCATCACACAAAGGGTCATTTCAGCCGCGCCGTTATGGAGGGCATATCCTATTCCATGCGCGACTGTCTTGAAGAAGTAAAGGCACAGAACATAGACATCACCCAGTATCGCATAATCGGCGGCGGGGCCAAGGGAAAGCTCTGGCGTCAGATACTATGCGACATACTGGCAACACCGTTGACATGCACAATTGATAACGACTCTTCTCTCGGTTCGGCAATGCTTGCCGGAGTTGCGGTTGGCATGTTCGGCAGCTTTGAAGAAAGCGTAGAGCGCTGCGTAAAGGTTGCCGATGAGGTTACCCCGATCCCTGAAAACGTGCGGATATATGACGATGGCTTCCGGATCTATCGCGAGATAGAAGAGGCCATGGCTCCGGTTTACCGCAGAATGAAATAGGATGCGGAGAAATTGACATGAACATTCTTGTATGTCTGAAAATGGTATCGCAGGCCCGATTCACGGATTCCCTAAACGACACAGGGGCCGACCGTCTCTCCGGCGGTCAGCTCGTGATCAACCCTGCCGATGCCTATGCTTTGGAGCTTGCGCTCAGACTCAAGGACAAGAAAAGCGATACTTTCATAACTGTACTAACTATGGCACCGCAGTACGCAGAACATATTCTGCGTACTGCGCTTGCAATGGGCGCGGACAGAGCCGTTCACATATGTGACGGTGCCTTCGCGGGCTCCGACACGATCATGACCGCGCTTACGATTTCACGGGCAATAGAACATATCGGCCCTCAGGATATTATCCTCTGCGGAAAGAAAGCCATCGACAGCGAAACTGGGCACATAGGGCCGCAGCTTGGCGCAATATTGGGTCTGCCGTGTGCAACGAACATTACGGATATAAGATTCGGAGAAAATTCCCGCGTTGAACTTACCCGTTCTCAGGAAAACGGCATTGTGCTTTTAGCTTTGGACAGAAGTGCCGTCATAACGATCTGCAACGGCGTCGGCATGGTAAGAAGCCCCAGAATACTGGGCATGCGCCGCAGCCAAAGCATGCCGGTCGAAGTGCTCGACAGACACACGCTGGGCTTTGATGACCCGCACATCGGCACAAACGGATCGTACACGCGCACGATATCCGTCACGGATACCAAGCTCCGCAGCCGCCTTTGTTCTGCAACCGACTCGTTATCCGTGGGAGTTGAGTGGATACGCGGGATGATAGAACAGGGGGATGATCATGACAGATGAACTCTGGGTGGTTTTTGCCCCCGCCGATGATTCCTCACTCAGTCTTGCCGGAAAAGCCGTACAGCTTGCCGGTGAAAAAGGGCTTCGGCCGTGCGCCGTCATAATAGGCCGAGAGCCGGAAAAATTGACTTCGCAGATGTTTACTCACGGGATCCGGAAGGCATATCTCATGCAGGCCGACACCGACGATATAAACTGCGAGCAGTCATGCTGCAATCGGCTCGCAAGTCTTATAAAGAGTGAGTCTCCGCAGGCTATTTTATTTGAATGCTCAGTTTTCAACGCAAACCTTGCTCCTTCCACAGCCGCAGTGACTAAGCTCGGCATAACCGCTGACTGCACAAGTCTTGAGTGGAGCGACGAATACGGCCTTCTTCAGATACGCCCTGCATTCGGCGGCCGAAAGATGGCCGTGAACTGCTCCGTCGGCGCGCCGTACATAGCCACGGTACGAAAGGGCGTTTTCGCTGCGGCAGCACCGGGCGGCAGCACCGGCGGCGAGATTGTCTACGTCGGCATTGATACTCCGCCGAAGCCGCATTTCAGTCTTCTCGATATTGTCGAAAGTCAGGACGACGAACCCGGTCTGAGCGGCGCGGATATCATCTTATCCGGCGGGCTCGGTCTCGGCAGCCGGGAAAATTTTGATAAGCTTCACACTCTGGCGCATCTTACGAACGCCTCGGTCGGCGCATCACGCGCGGCCGTCGCCGCCGGCTACGCCTCATACATGCATCAGGTCGGACAAACCGGAGTTTCGGTAAGCCCACGTGTCTATGTAGCTTTCGGCATATCAGGCGCCGTACAGCATTTAAGCGGCATAATCGGCGCCGAAAAAATAGTAGCCGTAAACACTGATCCAAAGGCTCCGATACATGGCTACAGCGACTATTCCGTGATCGCCGATTGCGGCGATGTTCTCGATAGTCTAATCCGCCTGTTTACCGAAAAACAGGCTGAACCGGGGCAGCTCCCATACTGCAGAAAAGAATCAGAAAGGAAAACATTATGAGCAAAACAATGTCAAGAGCTTTCGGGTGCCCGCAGAAGTATATTCAGGGTCCCGGTGAGATAGCGAACCTCCCCACGCTCAGCGCCGAGTACGGCAAAAAGCCGTTCTTTGTCATTGACAGCGGCGTTATGGCGCTCATGTTTGACAAAATCAATACCGCATATAACGAAGCGGGTATCCCATTTGGGCACATGGTCTTTTCCGGCGAATCATGCCGGGAGAACATTGACCTTATTAAAAATGCCGCGTCCGGCTCCGGCTGTGATATAATCGTCGGCTTCGGCGGCGGAAAGTGCCTTGACGCGGCGAAGTTTGCATCAAGCGAGCTTAATTGGCCGCGCATAATCATGCCGACCTCCGCTTCGACCGACGCACCTGCTGCCGGCATATCCGTTCTGTACACCAATGACGGCATACATATTCGCTCCGAGAAGATGCGCAGACCGACGGAACTTGTGCTTATAGATACGGAGATACTCGCAAACGCCCCCGCGCGCCTGTTCTCGGCCGGAATCGGCGACGCACTGGCCACATATTTTGAAGCCGAAGCAAACGCAAAGACCGAAGGTATGAATTTCATCGGCAAGGGTTATCGCCGCTGCCGCGCAGGCATGGCTATTGCGCGCGAATGTTATGATATACTCATGGCCGACGGTGAGAGCGCACTCATGGCGGTGAAAAAGCACATCGTTACGGAAGCGCTCGAAAATGTCATCGAGGCAAACACTCTGCTCAGCGGTCTCGGCTTTGAGAACACAGGCTGTGCCGGAGCTCACGGTATACATTCCGGCTTTTCCGAAATTGAAAGCGCTCACGCTTACCTGCATGGCGAAAAGGTCGCGTTTGGCCTTATATGTCAGCTGGTTCTCGAAAATGCCGACTACAAGCTGATAGACAAGATTGTAAGGTTCCTTATAAGCGTTGATCTTCCCGTGTGCCTTGCAGATATAAACATAGAGCCGAGCAAAGAAAACCTCGACATAATAGCCGATCACACTCTCAACCACAACCCGCTTATCCATAACGAGCCAATCATAGTGAGCGAGGCCTCTGTCAAAGACGCAATACTCATGGCGGATATGATAGGGACAAACTACAAAAAAGGAAAGTATTATCTGAAATGAGCCTCTACAAAGCATCTGTGACCTACAGCGAGGAGAGTATCAACGCCTTTGCTAAAGCGCAATTTGGCATTTTCCAGCGTAAAACCAAGATAACGCTGCTTGCAGCCGCTACACTTCTTCTGCTGCTTGGCGCATTCGAAGTGGGCGGTCAGGCAATTTCTATTCTGCTGCTTTTTGCAGGATGTTTGCTGATAGTAAACGTCGGTAACATTCCGCGCAGAACGGCCAAGGCGATGATGAAATCATCCGCAACATTTGATATTGCCGACTATGATTTCGGTGACCGCGCATTTACCGTGACCTCCGGTGGGGCATCGAGCCGTGTTGAATACAAGAACGTGATCCATCTGGGCGAGGACAGCCGGTATTACTATATCTTCTGTTCCCCGCGCGTGGGCTACATGCTGGCTAAGCAGAGCCTTGCTCCGAATGAACCCGGCGGCTTCCGTCAATTGCTTGCCTCCGGATCAAACTGCAAATGGAGCGGAACGGGTTCGGCGCTCAGCACGAACCTTCCCATGCTGATTGCAAGGCTCAAGAACAGGCAAAAATAAAACGCCGCCCCTTAAGCTGACGAGAGACGAACACATATCGCCTGTCGGCGCACCCTTCCGGCTATTTTCGCCTTTTTTGCTTTGCCGGGCGTCAGCCCGCCTGCATCAAAGAAAGCCGAAAACATCTCGAAAAGCACATCTGACAGGTGCTTCGCAGTTTTGCCGGAGCAGATTTTCGCTCAGACAAGGCAAAGCGCGAAGAGAATACTGTCGTATTGTCAAGGGCTTTAACGCAGCGTGAGTGAAAATCTGCCCGTCAAAACCGATATGGGTTCAACTCTCGTCAGTTTATGCTGACGAGAGACGAACACAATGGGTGACTTTCGTAAGCTTAAAAGGGGCGGCATAAGCAAGCTATATTACAGCTGTACCTGGCCGCAGGTTATGGCGAAATTGCTGCCAGTGCTCGCATCGCCGAGCTCGCCGCACAGCGCTACGACCCAATTTGCAACCTCGTCAAGTTCCAATATGCGTTTTAAAGGAACCGCCTGAGCAAAGTAATCATATGCGCCCTGATAGTCCAGTCCCTGCTCCTGCGCGACACGCTCTATGGATGCTTCCATCATCGGAGTTTTTCCGAAGCACGGGCACAGTCCGTTTACCAGAACGTTGTACGGCGCAAGCTCGTTGCCCCAGATGCGTGTCAGGTGCGACATTGCGCTTTTCGACGCGGCATATGCACTGTATGTCTCCGAGCAGAGATAGGTCTGCGACGATGCTATGTTCACAATACGTCCCCAGCACTGCTGCTTCATGAATCTGCTTGCATGCTTTGTGCATATGACAGTACCGGTGAGGTTTACATCCAGCACTTTTCTGAAGCGTTCAATATCCAGATCACAGATATAGTCCTTGTACATGATGCCCGCATTATTTACGAGTATGTCCAGATGACCGTACTGTTCATAAATTTCGCCCATTGTTCTTCTTACGGCCGGCTCATCCGTGACATCCATTATGCGGCGATTGGATATCTTGTCGTGAAGTCCGGCACTGAGTTCGCCGTAGACAACGTCGGTCACGACAACAGTGGCTCCGGCATCATCTAGCGCATTTGCTATGGCCTGCCCGTTGCCCTGAGCGCCGCCTGTTACAATCGCCACTTTCCCCGACAGATCAAATAGTTTGCTGAAACGTTCCAATCTCATTTTTGTACATCTCCATTCTTTATAATTCGGTCGTTTACCCGATTACATCATAGCTCAATTTTTCATATTGTCAATAAATTTCAGAAAAACAGCAAAAAATCTGTAATAAAATTTACAAGCAGGAGGACTGCAACCATGCCATTTATTCGAATGAGCACAAACATAGACATAAACGCCGACCGTGATGCCAGACTGCGCAGCGGTTTGGGTCGGGCAATCGAACTGATCCCCGGAAAGACTGAGCGCTGGCTCATGATAGAAATTGCAGACAACGCAAGGCTCGGCCTCGGCGGAGATAAGGATACTCCGGCTGCGATTTTCACGCTCAAGGCATTTGGTAAGGAGCAGAGCAACGAATGCTACGATGCGCTCACGGAAAAGGTCAGCGCTCTTTGTCATGAGTGCCTGGGCATATCGCCGGACAGAGTATATATCGAGTATGAAGTCACTGGGCAGTGGGGATGGAACGGCCGGAACTTTGGAAGGTAAGGAAAATGAATTACAAAAAGACGTACACACCGAAAAACGGCGTAAACATGATATGCCGGCACGGCGACTGCTCTCTGAAAATAATGGACTTTGGCATTATTGAACTTGAAGGTGGACAATCTACCGGGTTTTCCACCGAAGACCGCGAAGTTGGCTTCGTTATACTATCAGGAGAGGCGGATTTTTCTTTCGGAAACACAGTGTGGCGTTCGGTCGGCGGCAGACGTTCTGTTTTTGAAGGAAAGGCTCACAGCGTATATATGCCACGCCGCACGGAGCTTACTTTGACGGCAGGGATGCACACGGCGATAGCTTTCGCCTCCTGCCCTGTAGATGAGGACACTCAGCCGCAGCTGCTGAAGCCGGAAAATACTCGTTCTGTCATTCTCGGCGCAAAGCCCTGCGAGAGATACAACGATTTTCTCATAGACGAGCGAAGCAACGCAAAGCATCTTACCATCGGCGAGGCGTGGATAACGCCGGGCAACTGGGCCGGATATCCGCCGCACAAGCACGATGAAGACAAAATGCCCAACGAGGGAATATATGAAGAGATATACTTCTATCAGTTTCAGCCCGGTCAAGGCTTTGCACTTCAGCGCATGTACACCAAAGACGGCAGCATAGACGAATGCTATACGGCAAAGCACAATGATGTTATAGAGTTTCCACGCGGATACCACACCACAGTCGCCGCACCGGGATATAACTCATATTTTCTCTGGATGTCGGCCGGTGAGTATCAGGGCTTCTACAGATCCTATGATTCAGAGCATGAATGGTATGCCGCGGCCGAGAACATGTTGAAAAAACTCTGAAGCAGACACAGTACAAACGATCGGCAAATTCAGTCAGCCGGTCATGGCTTTTCAAGGAGGATAAATATGAAATTCACTATCGAACAGGAAAGAAAGCTTATTGAATGTTTTCTGGAGCCCTGCGGAGTTTCCTCCGAGGACGCGCGCGTTATCAGCGACGTTGTCAGTTACTCGGATTTTACCGGCACATATTCCCACGGCCTTTCGCGCTTTCTAACTTACGTCAGGCAGTATCAGAGCGGCGCCCTCAATACCAAGCCTGATATACGCAAGGTATGCGATTCCGGCGCAGTCGTGAAATATGACTGCGACCACTCTTCCGGACTTGTCGCAGTCAACAGAGTATATGAAAGCGTGCTTGAAAAAGCAAAAACCTATGGCGTTGCCATAGGCTGTGCAAGTCACGCAGCCAACATAGGCTGCGGAGCATATTACGGACGGCGTGCAGAGAGCGACGGTATGCTTTGCATTTTTATGAGCAACACCTATCCCGCTATGGCTCCGTTCGGCGGCGCAGAGCGTCTTGTCGGAACAAACCCAATAGTTATGGCTGCTCCGGCAGGTGAAAAGACCGCTCCTATACTAGACATATCCACAAGCACCGTCGCAATCGGCAAGGTCACCGCATACGCGCGCGAAGGCAAAACCATGCCGGAAGGCTGGGCTACCGATATCGACGGCCGCCCCACGACCGACGCTTCCATCGCCCATGCCGTAACTCCCGTCGGCGGCTATAAGGGCTATGGTCTTGCCGTTTTCGTGGATATCCTCAGCGCGGTGCTGACCGGAACCTCCTACGGTGCACAGATTCCGTTTGTTACCGAGATGAAGTACGAGGATACCGGCTTTGCTCTCATACTTATAGATGTTGAGCGCTTCATGCCGCTCTCCGACTTCAAGGCCCGCATAGACGACTACATCTCCATGATAAAGAACAGCCGCAAGGCCGTTGGCGTCAGTGAAATATTCATGCCCGGCGAGATCGAAAATCTCAAGTACACCGCAAATGTCAAGGACGGCATGGATATAAGCGATGCAACCTGCCTTGAGCTCACCGAGCTTGCAGTAAGCATGGGTCTGCTCGACAAAGACGGCAGCCTCTATGATCTGTGCAAATAACTCCTGGCAGCGCGAAGAAACCCAGTCTATGAGAATTTAAGAGACAGAAGACATACTTTGTGTATGTCTCTGTCTCTTCAACGCAGTATGAGCGCTGCCGCCTCAGGCCTGACAGAGGATGTTTGTGCTCAGACAAGGCGAAAAGCCCGAAGGCATACTTTGTGTATGTCCCGGGCTTTTCAACGCAGTATGGGCAAAAACAGACCTGTCAGGTAGCCGCCTTCATGGCAAGGAATGCGTTTATAAATCCGTCTATGTCGCCGTCCATGACGTTTTGAATGTTGCCGTTTTCATAGCCGGTGCGGTGGTCCTTGGCGAGGGTGTAGGGCATGAAAACGTAGGAGCGGATCTGGCTGCCCCATTCGATCTTCTGCTGAACGCCCTTGATGTCGCTTATCTTCTCGAGGTGCTCGCGCTCTTTGATCTCGGCAAGACGTGCACGGAGCATGTTGCGGCAGTTTTCGAGGTTCTGGAAGTGGCTTCGCTCGACCTGAGAGGACACGACGATGCCGGTCGGGATGTGCGTCAGACGCACGGCGGACGAGGTCTTGTTGACCTTCTGACCGCCCGCACCGGACGAGCGGTACACGTCCATCTTGATGTCCTCGTCGCGCAGCTCGATCTCGTTATCGTCGCTGATCTCGGGCATTACCTCGATCGCGGAAAACGAGGTATGGCGGCGGCCGGACGAGTCAAACGGCGAGATGCGCACAAGGCGGTGGATGCCGTGCTCGCTTTTCAGGAAGCCGTAAGCGTTTTCGCCCTCGATCATGATGGTCGCGCTCTTGATGCCGGCCTCATCGCCGTCGAGATAGTCCATGAGCTTGACGGTGTAGCCGTGGCGCTCGGCCCACATGTTGTACATACGGTAGAGCATACTCGTCCAGTCCTGCGCCTCGGTGCCGCCGGCGCCGGCGTGGAAGGTGAGAATGGCGTTGTTCGCGTCGTATTCGCCCGTGAGGAGCGTGCCCAGGCGCGTGGCCTCCACGGCCTCGCTGAACTTGGCAAACTCGCTTTTAAGCTCGTCGAGCATGGAGTCGTCGTTTTCCTCCATGGCCATTTCGCATATGGTGTACATGTCGTCCCACGCGGCGCAAAGCTTGGCGTAGTTTTCGCACTTGCTCTTGAGGGTCTTGAGGCGCTTCTGCACCCTCTGGGAGTTCTCCACGTCGTTCCAGAAGCCGTCGCGCTCGCTCGCGGCCTCAAGCTCCTCTATCTCCTTCTGCGCCGCCTCGAGCTTCAGTGCGTCGCGCAGCACGTCCAGCGTGGGCTTGGCGTTATTCAGCTTTACCTTATATTCTTCAAATTCCAGCATTTGCATCCACTACTTTCCATCAGATTATATGTCACTGAAAAATTATTATATACAAAAATCCCGCACTTGTAAATGTGTTTTTTTATCATCTTTTTTATTTGTTATATTGCGCGCTTTCTCTTCCCAAACAGGGTGTTGTATGTTATAATAAAATAGTGGTAGAGGGCTTGGCCGCAGGCGGAGAAGTCCGGACTCCGAAGCGGCTGCCCGTATGGGTAAAGAATAATGAAATTTACGGAGGACAAAGAGAAATGATATCACACGGCAAGGAAATAAAGGTTTTCACCGGCAACTCCAACCCGGCGCTGGCAGAGGATATCTGCGCGCAGCTTTACAAGAGTCTCGGCAACGCGTCCGTTTCGCAGTTTGCCGACGGTGAATGCTCCATTTCCGTGTTTGAACCTGTCCGCGGCAAGGACGTTTTTATCGTGCAGTCCACCTGCAACCATGTCAACGACAATCTCATGGAGCTTCTCATAATGATAGACGCCATGCGCCGCGCCTCCGCCGGCCGCATCACGGCGGTCATCCCATACTTCGGCTACGCCCGGCAGGACCGCAAGGCGAAAAGCCGCGACCCCATATCCGCAAAGCTCGTCGCAAACCTCATCACTGCCGCCGGTGCGGACAGGGTGCTTACGATGGACCTGCACGCCGCGCAGATACAGGGCTTTTTTGATATCCCCGTGGACAACCTCATGGGCAGCCACCTTTTCGTGCGCCATTTTGTGAAGATGTTCGGCAAGGGCAATGAGGACGTTATGGTCGTCTCTCCCGACGTCGGCAGCACCGCGCGCGCCCGCGCCTTCTCCATGAAGCTGGGCGTGAACATGGCCATCGTTGACAAGCGCCGTGAGCGCGCCAACCAGTCCGAGGTCATGAATATCATCGGCAACGTCGAGGGGAAGACGTGCATCCTGCTTGACGACATCGTGGACACCGCCGGCTCCCTCTGCGGCGCGGCAAAGGCCATAAAGGACATCGGCGGCGCGAAGGAGGTCTACGCCTGCGCAACGCACGGCGTTCTCTCCGGCTCCGCGATAGACCGCATCAACGAAAGCTGCATAAAGGATCTGCTGCTGCTCGACACCATCCCCTACCCCTCCGACAAGCCCGCATGCAGCAAGATAGAATACATTTCGACGGCGCCGGTATTCGCCGAGGCCATCAGAAGAATATACGAGGAAGTCTCCATCTCCAATCTCTTCGACTGAGCGGAGACGCGAAAGGAAGAGTTTCACCATGCTTTTCAATAAGCCGGGCGCCGCGGCGTGGCTCGTGGTATTTCTGGGCAACCCCGGAACCAAATATGCGGGCACGCGCCACAACGCCGGCTTCATGGCGGCCGACGCGATGGAAAAGCGCGCCGGCGTGCGCATAAACAAGCTGCGCTTCAAGGCGCTGACGGCACAGTGCGTCATCAACGGGGAGAGCGTGCTTCTCATGAAGCCGCAGACGTATATGAACCTCTCCGGCGAGGCCGTGGCGCAGGCCGCGCGCTTTTATAAGATCCCCAGCGCGCGCATCATCGTCGTGTCCG
>ENA-ORRN01000757-ORRN01000757.1-human-gut-metagenome-genome-assembly--contig:-NODE-757-length-24853-cov-4.109444_pt1 | contig 24853 bp, 9 predicted proteins | sample MGYA00242174_ERZ509132 | MGnify/ENA primary metagenome ERZ509132 (study PRJEB26280, sample SAMEA2338671) | human gut metagenome | biome: human gut; feature: human-associated habitat; material: faeces... | reverse complement strand
TGTAGGGCAGGTAAATGTCCTCCAGCTCCACCGCATCCCAGCACTCCGCGATGCGCCGGCGGAGTTCCGGGGTCAGCCTGCCCTGCCCCTCGATGGTCGTGAGCACCGTCTGCTTGCGGGTTTCGAGTTCGGTGAGCCGGTCGAGCCACTCCTTGACGGAGGCGACCTGCACCTCGTCGAGCGAGCCGGTCGCTTCCTTGCGGTAGCGGCTGATAAAGGGTATCGTCGCCCCTTCGCGGAGCAGACGCACGGTCCCCTGCACCTGGTGCAGCGGAATTTGCAGTCGTCGGGATATGATTTGTTCGATCATGTTCGGAAAAATGTTCTTCGGCAAAGATAGGAAAAAGCCACCCCGGCGGCAAATCCCGGGGTGGCTTTCGCGACGAAGCAGCTTCTATTCCGCCGTGAGCAGGAATACGCCGCTGTCGTAAATCTTCGGCATCGAGGGGTTGATGCCGGCGTTCGAGAGCATCTCGCCGCTGAAGGTTTTGCCGTCGAACCAGTTGCGCGATTTGTCGACGTTCAGTTCGCGGATGGTGTAGCCCGTCTTCGGGTCGAGTCCCTGCAAGCGGAATTTCGGGATCAGCGAGCGGCCCTGGTATCGGAGGCTGTACGTGAACAGCACGGCCTGCTTCCGGTCCTTCGAAACGTACATCAGGCCGTAGCAGCCGCTCTTGTCATAGGGCGTGCCGATGCGGTAGAGGTCGCCCTGCATCACGATGTCGCGGTACTCCTTGTAGCTGGCGATGGCCCGGCGGGCGAACTGCCGCTCCTCGTCGGTCATCTGCCTGGGCTGAAGCTCCATGCCGAGGCGTCCGGCGCAGGCCATGTCGAAGCGGAACTTGATGGGCGTGATGTTGCCCGTCTGGTGGTTGGGCGTGGCCGAGACGTGCGAACCCATCACGACGGCGGGGTAGAAAAGGCTCGTGCCGTACTGGATGCGCGCGCGCGAAAGCGCCTCGGTGTTGTCGCTCGTCCACACTTCGTCGAAATACTTCAGGGCGCCGTACTCCACGCGGCCGCCGCCCGAGGCGCAGGCCTGGATCAGCACGTCGGGGTATTTGGCGCGGATGCGTTCCATCACCTTGTAGAAGCCCTGCGCGTAGTCGATCCAGAAGCGCGACTGCTCGTCGGCCGGGAGGTAGGCCGAACCCACGTTGTTGGCGTTGCGGTTGGCGTCCCACTTGATGTAGTCGATCTTGTCCGAGAGTTTCATCGTGTTGTCGAAGACTCCGAACACGAAGTCCTGCACCTTGGGGTTCGTGAGGTCGAGCAGCCACTGGTTGCGGGTCGTGGGCGCTTCGCGCTTCGGCGGACGGACGATCCAGTCGGGGTGCTTCTCGGCCAGCTCGCTCTTGGGGTTGACCATCTCCGGTTCGATCCAGATGCCGAACTTCAGTCCCTTCGAGTGGGCGTAGGAGGCGATGTGGTCGATGCCTTCGGGGAGTTTCGCGGCGTTCACCTGCCAGTCGCCCAATCCGGCGTTGGAGTTGTTGCGCGGGTATTTGTTGCCGAACCAGCCGTCGTCGAGGACGAACATTTCCAATCCCATCGAGGCCGCGTCGTCGATCATCTGTTTCAGGACCTTGGCGTCGAACTTGAAGTAGGCGCCTTCCCAGCTGTTGAGCAGCGTGGGGACGACCTCGTGGCCGTGGTAGACGCCGTAGTTGCGCGCCCAGTCGTGGAGGTTGCGCGAGGCGCCGCCCGCGCCGCAGAACGAGTGGGTGTAGATCATTTCGGGCGTGGTGAACGTCTCGCCCGGGCGGAGCCTGTACTCCGAGGCGTTGGGGTTGGCGCCGGCCAGGACGGTCAGCACGTCGAATTCGTCGACCTCGAAGTTGAGGCGGAAGTTGCCGCTCCAGGCCAGCGCTCCGGCGATGACTTCGCCGTAGGTCTCGCTGAACGAATCGCTGTTCAGCGTGAGCAGGAACGCCGGGTTTTCGGTGTGGGTCGTGCGCACCTCGCGCGTCGACTCGATGCTTTTCGATCCGTGGGTCAGCAGCGTGTGGTCGACCTGCGCTTCACGCGCCCAGGCCCCGTAGAGGTGCGTCAGGAGGTATTTGTCAGCCTTCAGCGGGAGCGACGAGGAGTAGAAGCTGTGCAGCGTGACGGGACCCTTCTCGCGGTTGCGGATCACGGCGTGCGTGGTGATGACGTTTTCGCGGGCGTAGGCCGTGAAGACCAGTTCCACGTCGAGCGCCTGACAGCAGTCGGTCATCTTCACGACGGTCTCCGTCACGTTCTTGTCGGAGAGCTGTTTCGAGGCGTGCGACACGTAGCGCAGTTCGGTGTTCATGTCGCCGTCGGCATGGGTGACGCGCAGAGCGGGTTCGCGGAAGTTGCGGCCTCCCGTCGCGGGATAGGCCAGGTCCTCGGTTCCGTGGTCACTGCGGCGGTTGCTCTTGTAGTCGGCCAGCGGCGCCGGATCGTCGATGCGTCCGCCGAAGTGGCGGAAATAAACTTCGCCTCCGGGGGCGGCGGTGAGCACCATCGAGACCTTGTCGGTGCTGATGTCGATGACCTGCTGCGGCGCGGCGGCCGATACGGTGTTCGCGGCAAAGGCGGCAATCAGGGGGATCAGTAGTTTTTTCATACGCTTTAAACGGTTTCTGCGTCCAAAGATACGAAAATATGCGAAACTATACGAAATAAACCGAAATAACACCGTAATTCCGGCGGCTTCCGATCAGAACGTATAGGCGACGCGCAGGTAGCCGTAACGGCCCAGGTAGGAGGTTGAGGAGGTGACGATGTAATCCGTGTCGAAACTCGTGGTGGCGTAGTCGGGGCGGTTGAGGATGTCGATGACGCCCGCCGAAAGCCCCAGCCGGTTCTCCTTGCCGAACTTGCGCCCCGCCGAGGCGTTGAGGATCACGTTGTGGCGCGTGAGCGTGTGCGAGCGGCTGTTGCAGTAGAATTCGTAGAGCGTGCCGACCGACCCGAAATACTTGCCGAAGCGCAGGTCGACGCGCGCCGTGAGCTGTTCGCGCAGCTCCTGTGCGGTCTCTTTCTGCGTGGTGTAGGAACTCATCGAGGTGTTGGAGCGGATGTTGAGCTTGACCTTGCTCGAAAAGCCCGAGTCGAAGCCGAAGCCGAAGCCGAGCGAATGGCGGACCGAGTGGAAGAGGTCTTCGCCGGTGAAATAGGGCGTCTGGCTGAAGCCGTAGTTCACCGAGACGTTCAGGGTCGAGCGCAGCGGGTTGATCTGCTGTGAGTAGGAGACCCTGCCCCCGAGGTTGTAATTGCCCCCGACGTTGGCCTGCGTGGTGAGCTGCGCACCCTTCCGTGCCGTGTAGTCGTACTGGGGCAGGTAGGTGTCTTCGAGGAAGAGCGTGCGTCGCTGGGCGATGTAGTTGAAGGTGTAGCTGCCGTTGAGCCGCACGCTGAAGGAGAGGGCCTTTTTGACGTCGGTGAACTGGAATCCCGCCGATCCCGAGAGGTCGTTCTGCAACTTGAGGCCGGGGTTTCCGGCCTGCAACGAAAGGGGGTTGGTGGCGTTGAGCGTCGAGCGCAGCGCGTCGAGCGGGATCATCTGCGGGAAGGAGGCCAGGTTGAACGAAAAACGCTTCCGCGACTTGCCGACCGAGAGGTAGACCGTCGGGTTGAGCTGGAAGAACAGCCGCGGGAAGCGCTCCTCCTTGGGGAAGCGCTCGCTGCGGGCGATGTCGTAGAGCACTCCGCCCAGTCCGGCCATTATCCAGACGTCGCCGCTTCGGTATTGCAGGCTGGTTTGCAGGCTGTGCGTGTAGGTGTCGGTCGTGTAATGGTAGGAGTTGACCGTGTCGACGACGCCCTGCGGGTCGGAGAGGAAATCGACCGCCAGCTGTTTCGAGCGGGCGTAATCGCGGCTGAAGTTGTATGAGGCGTTGACCGAACCCTTTTTTCCCAGTTTGTAGCGGTAGCCCAGATTGGCGCCGAACGAATAGTTGCGGCTGTCGCCGTCGTTGCGCAGTTTGACTTGCAGGCCGGGTGTCGAGGCCGTCGTGTCGACCCGCCAGCCGTCCCGGTCGCCGGGTGCGTATTTGCCCGAGACGTTGAACGACAGGGTCGACCGTTCGGAAATTTTCGAGTGGAAGAAAATGCTGACATTCAATCGGATGTTGCGTCTGTTGGAGTTGCTGTTGAGGTTCGTCCGGGTCTTTTCGTCGTCGATCCGCTGCTGCGTGCGGCTGTGTCCGAGTGTGGAGCCGTCGTCGATCGAAAAGGTGGTCATGGCCCCGAAAACCTTCTTCTTCCGCTGGATGTTGACGTAGTTCGAGATCTCCGCCGAAAGCGATTTCGAGAGCGATTCGTTCCGGCTCTCCTCGTTGCGCAGGGCATAGGCTTCGGTCGGGAAATATTCGGTCTGCGAGGACCCCGTGCTGCTCTGGCGGCTGCGACCGAACCGGACGGTGGTCGATACGTTGGTCGAGTCGCCCCGGCGCAGGGTATAGTCCGCCTGGGCGTCGGTCTGTTTCGTGGGGGTCGTCTTCGAGTCGAACGAGACGCCTTCTCCCTGCCGGATGTTGTCCTTCGAGTTGGAGGCTTCGAGACGCCAGTTGCCCCTTTCGGTGTTGCGGTAAAAGCTTCCGGCCTCGGAATGGCGGATTTCATGCCGACCCGAGTAGTCCCTTTCGAGGCTCGCGCCGAGCGTGCCCTCCAGATTCCCGCCCAGGATGTAACCGCGCTTCGACTTGGTTTCGACGTCCATCACCTTCTCCTTTTCGGCCGTGTTGTCCCCCAGGCGCTTTGCCTCGGGGCTGAAATCCTCGTAGACCCGCACGCTCCGGACGTCCGAGGCTTCGAGGTCGGTGAGTGCGTAGGAGGTTTTCGAGCCGAAGAGGTTTTTCCCGTCGATCAGCACCCGTTTGACCTCCTGCCCTTCGGCGTAAATCTTGTTGTCCTTGATCTCGACGCCCGGCAGCTGTTTCAGCAGCTCCGCGAAACGGTCGTCGGCCATGGTTTTGAACGCCCCCGCGTTGTAGACCGTCGTGTCGCCCCGGAAGACCATGGCGACCTGCTGCCCGACGACCACGACCTGCGCGATCGACTGTTCGTCGACCTCCATTTTGACCTCGATCCGTCCCCGGAATTCGGTGTTTCCGTAGCGTTTTTTGAACGGCTTGTAACCCACGTAAGTGACCTCCAGGTCGACCGAGTCGCGGAAAATCCGGTCGCAGCGGTAGACGGCCATGATGCGGTAGAAATCCTCCTTGACGGTCGTGCCCCGCAGCGTGTCGGCCCGGCTGACGATCGAGACCGTGGCGCCCAGCAGCGGGTCGTGCGTCTCCTTGTCCTCGACCATGACGACCGTGCGCGCCGGCCGGCCGAAGTTCATGGGTTGGTAAGAGAGGGCGAAGGATTGGAGCGCATGATTCCCCGCCGGATGTGCGGAGGGCATGCCGACAAACCCGAGAAGGGCGAGAATCAGTAGTATGTAACGCGTCAAACCGGGGGGGGGTGAAGGTTTATTGGCCGCAAGATAGTAATTTCCGTCCATAGTACAGCCGGTCCGCAAAAAAAGAAATTTCGGCCCGAATGGGGCGTTCCGGATCGAAACCGCAGGCGGAAATCCGGTTAAACATTGTCGCAATATGCCGCAGGATGCGTTCGGATTGTAAGTTCGGTTAAATTCATGGTTCGAAAAGATATTCGGAATGGTGTTTTTTTCTTATCTTGCGAAACAAGATTTGTCTTGAATCAAATGAAACTGGCATGAGGAAGAGTGGATTGAACCGCCGCCCGGCGACCGCCCGGATCAGCGTTCCGGACCATGCCGACGAATTCCCGGCCCGGGTTCCCCCCCCCGCGGGAATTGCCCTACCATCTGTTGACAGTCGCGTGTTTCCCGATGCCCGACAGTTGCGCCATGCAGCTGCCGGAAGCCGTTATTGTGTCCCCTGACCGGTAAAATCCCCATTTCTCGGGATTGCCGCCTGTTGTGCGGCACTCTATCTTTGTCCCCCGAAAACGAATGACATTCTTACTATTCACATAACCCTGTTTGCCGTGAAGAAATTTTTACTAATGCTTTTATTGGCGGGCGTCTGCATTCCGCTGGGAGTGCAGGCCCAGGCTCCGAAGAAGGTCTCCATCGAAGGGACCGTGACGGAGTACAACACGAAGGAGCCGATTGCGGGCTGCGTGGTTTCCATTCCGACGCTTGAGCTGTGGGTGGTGACCGATGCCAAGGGCCGGTTCCGGATGCCGTCGGTGACCACCGGCAGCTACACCATCGAGGCAACCTGCCTGGGTTACGAGCCGCTTTCGTACAAGGTGACGGTCAGCGCTTCGATCGGGGCGCTCTCGCTGCGTCTCAAGGAGTCGAGCCTGCAACTCAACACCGTGACCGTAACGGCCCAGCGGGGCCGCAGCATCAACTCCTCGTCGACGATCGACCGTCAGGCGATGGACCACCTGCAAGCCACCTCCGTCAAGGACGTGATGCAGTTGTTGCCGGGCGTGCTGACCGCGAATCCGGAATTGACGAACTCCACTTCGAATTTCGTCGGCATCCGTGATCTGCCTAATTCGATGACGGACGGTAAGGATGCGAACAGCATCAACTCCAGTTCGGTGGGCGTCTATGTCGATGGAGCCGTTGTGAATAATAGCGCGATGCTGATGGGTGGAAAAGCGGCCGCTTTCGGGCAGCAAACCAGCCGGGGTATCGACATGCGCACCATTTCGACCGACAATATCGAGTCGATCGAGGTCATCCGCGGCGTTGCGTCGGCCGAATACGGCAATATGAGCGCCGGAGCGGTCGTCGTCAAGACCAAGCAGGGCCGCACTCCCTATGAAATCCGGGTGAAGACCGTGCCGGATACCAAGGCCGTGTCGCTGACTAAAGGTTATGCGTTGGGGTCCGACAAGGGTTTCCTCAATGCGTCGATCGACTACGCCAATGCGATGAAGGACATCCGTACGGTGGAGGAATCTTATGACCGCGGAACGTTTTCGGTGGGTTATACCAATACCTTCAACCGTGACCGCACGCCGTTTCAGTTCAATGCGAAGGTGAGCGGTTACCTTTCGCGCGGCACTACAAAGGCTGATCCGGACAATATCTCGCAGGCTGAACGCAAGGAGTTGGACGACCGGAACCTGTCGATCAACCTTAATGGTTCGTGGCTGCTCAACAAGTCGTGGATTACGTCGTTGAAATACGTTTTCAACACATCGATGACCCGTCAGTACGCCCGTCAGCAGATGGCGCCCAGCGCCCTCGGTGTCGCCAATCCCGGAGCTTTGGAAAACGGGGAGTATCTGACTGAATTCACCCCTGACAATTACTTGAGCGATATTCGGAATTTGAGTATGGCCTATTACACCACGGCTAAAATGGTGGCTGAACTTTCGGGGCGTTACGGCAAGGTCTACAACAAGGCGATGCTCGGTGTCGAGTGGAACAATTCGGGCAACACCGGCAAAGGACAGTATTACGAAGGCGTGCGTCCCATGTCGTTCCGTCCGGAGCCGTTCAGCGACATTCCTTTCCTGAATCAGGTGGCTGTCTTCGCCGAAGAAAAAGCGACGCTGCCGATCGGAAAAACATCGCTCACGTTGCAGGCCGGCGGACGTTTTACCTATATGGCGACGGATCAGCTGAACGATAAGTGGGCCGTCGATCCGCGTTTTAACGCCAAATATACGATCATCAGCAATCGCGCGCCGAAAAAGGTCCGCGAACTGTCGCTGCGCGCCGGCTGGGGCATCCAGACCACGCTGCCGGCCCTGCGGCTGCTTTATCCTTTTCCGGTGTATATTGACCGGGTTTCGTTCAGCTGGGGCGGAACTGCCGAGACGGGGCCTGTGGCGGCATGGACTACGTTCGTGACCCCGCAGTCCGATATGATTAACCGCGATCTGAAGATGCAGTACAGCAAGAACTTCGAAGTGGGTCTCGATTTCGATATGTTCGGTGTCAAGGGAGGCATTACCTATTATAATGAAAAGATGCGTAACGGTTATACCCTTCGTATGGTTCCGCAGGTATTGTCATTCCGGGAATACGAAACCTATAAAGGGACGGAAGTTCCGGTTTATATGGATGATCCGAACAATCCGGGACAACCGGTTCTGGGCGTGGGAGGCGAGCCGCTCGACTATCGGGATGAGAAAATATTCAATACGGCATCCGTCAAGAAACCGGCCAATGACGGTAAATACGACAAGTGGGGTGTCGAGTATACGTTCGATTTCGGGCAGATTCGTCCGGTCCGGACTTCGGTCGTTGTCAACGGAGCATACATGACCATGACCCGGAAGGATAGCGAGGGCGTGTTGTTGTACGATACTTATTCCTCGGTGAAAGTGCCTATTGACGGTAAGAATATCTACAACCCGTTTCTGGGAGCCTATTATGGAGGCAAATCCGTCTCTTCCGGTTCGGTGTACACCCGGTTCAATTCCAATATTAACCTGATCACGCACATTCCGAAGTTGCGTCTGATTACAACACTGACCGTCCAGTGTGTATGGCTCAACCGGACCCGGAATCTCCAGGCAGACGGTGTTTACATCCTCGATGACGACAATAATCCCGTTTATGGCGATTTTTCGAATGGGACGAATGGCAAGATGATCTACCGGGACCCCGATTTCTATATGAACATGGATGGTCAGCTATTGCCGTTCAATCGGGACTTGTACAACGATCCTACCTATGGAGCGGCTTACCGGGAATACCTTCAGACGGGCAGTGCGACTACGACCTTTGTCGAAAATTCGTTCAAGCCTTATTTCATGGCCAACCTCCGTGTTACGAAAGAGATCGGCAGGATTGCCCAGATTTCATTCTACGCCAACAACTTTACGAACTCGCATCCTAAAATGTTGCTGAAGAGTACGGGAACTTATAAGCGCGTAAATACGGATATTTATTTCGGCGCGGAACTAAAACTTAAATTCTAAAGAGTTGCAGATGATGAAAAAGATTTTATATTATCTGGTGCCTTTGGCGACGGCCTTTCTGCTGTGCGGCTGCCTCAAGGATATGAAAGACGGCGAATTGCTCCATGGCAACAGGGAGGTGCTGATCTCCATCGATTTGCCCGGAGAGTTGGCATCGCTCGACAAGTCGGGGTTCAAGGTGACTATGCGCAATACGAAGATCGGAAATACGTATACTTCCGAAACGGATGCGAAGGGTGAAACCCGGATCGACGCCGAATACGGAAATTACAGCGTGATTATCAGCAAAGTGGCCGATGTGGGCGGAATCAGCAAGTTCCTGCATGCCACCAGGGATTTCGTGCTGAATAAAGACGGTCAGTCGGCCGGGACGAACAATCTCGAGATTAAGGCTACGGCGCGTGGCACGATCATTCTGAAAGAGGTTTATTTTCACAAAACGAAGACTGCCGACGGGAAAGCGAATTATAACTATGACCAGTATTTCACGCTCTGCAACAATTCCGACGATGTGCAGTATCTCGACGGGGTGGGAGTCGGATTCCACACGTCGTTCAATTCGGGAAAATCGGCCGTGTACAATAAATTCTGGTTGGGAAGCACCAGCACTGAACTCCGCGATTCCATTCCGGTCAACGCTTTCGGTTTTGTTTTCCCGGGCGAAGGCCGGGAGCACCCGATACAGCCGGGCGAAGAGGTCGTGATTGCCTTGAGCGCCGTCGAACATACGGCAGACCAGACCAGCAGACCGATGAACCTTGCCGCGGATAATGTATGGGCGATGTATATCGACCGTTTTGCTGGCTCCGCGGTAAAAGCTCCGGCCGCGGGCGTTGAACGGCTGGAATGCTTCTGTGAGCTGGCATCCGGAAATTCGATCGTTCTCTCCATTAGCTCGCCGGCGATCGTTGTATATCGGCTGCCTGAAGATCCTTATGAGTACGTTAAGGACGGAGCCATCAAAGGCCGGCCCTACGGCAAGGTGATGTATCAGCCGACGAAGTATCAGAGTATGCCCTCGATAATGGTTCCCAAGGAGTGTATTCTCGATGGTGTGGAGTTCCGCAGTAACGATACGCACGTCCCGCGCCTTTGCTCCGACATCAGTCTCCAGCCTTTGTTTATCACGACGGCCTCGTACAGCGGTCAGTCCTATATCCGCAAGGTGGACGAAAGCGCTTCGGAGATCGTAGGTCGTACGGTTTATCAGGATACGAACAATTCGGCCGACGACTGGATTCCGCTCGATGAACCGACCCTTTGCACGGAGTACAAAAACCGATAAAACGAAACAGCCATGAAGAAAAAGATCTATGCGGTGCTCCTGTTGACTGCGGTATGTGCGGGGTCGGGCGTTTTCGCCCAGTCCTCCGCTCCGAAGGAGAACCTTGAAAAATATTATACCCTGGAACGGATTCGTTCGAAAAGCGGATGGCTCGTTTCGGACAATGCGGCGGGCCTGATGCTCAATCAGGCATCGCTCTCCATTGCGGAAGTGAATTATGATTTCGAGCAAGGCGGACTGCGCAACGTTACCGATGGAGCGGAAGTGAATGCGTTCGGGGTCCGGTCCGAGTCGTACCGCCGTTGGAATCGTCTTTCGTTCTACGGTAAGTTGAGTTATGATTATGCGGCTTCGAAGGACCGCAGTTGGGCGGGAAATGCCAACATCGGAGATTCTCCGATGCTGATCGGCGATTCGATTCCCGGAAATACGCGTGATGAAACCTATGCCATCGAGGCCGGGGTTGCCTACCGTATGGGGCGCTGGGTGGTTGGAGCGATGGGGAAATACGAGGATCGCAGCCTGGCAAAGCGTCGGGATTCGCGCAATAAAACCACCTCGATGTATTTGAGCGTTCAGCCGGGTGTGATGTTTACCTCGAAGGTGGTGGACGCAGGTCTTAATTTTACGTATGAACGCTCGACGGAGCAGGTCGGCTATGCGGCTTTCGGTACGAATACGACCAGCGGAATGATCTACTTCTTCGAAGGCATGTGGTTTTATACCAGCCAGCAGCTCGGGGGAAGCGAAAAATTCTATGACGTCTATTACAAAGGCTCCGAATACGGAGGCGCCGCCCAGTTGGAATTGAAATTGGGAAAGAGGGTGAAGTTTTTCAATCAGTTCTCGGCCGAATACGGCAAAATGGAGCGTTTCCGCTTCGATTTGGACCAGCATCTGGGCGACAACGATCAGTTGACCTACCGCTATCTGGGGGTGCTCAACGTTGCGGGCCGCGGGGTCGATCAGCGGCTTTCGGTCGACGCCTCGTGGGGCGACCTGCTGAAATACAACAATATTCAGGAGCTGGAACTTGATCCGGAGACCAATCAGAAACTGTACAAACAGTACGGTCGCTTCCTGAAATTCTCGCAGAAGCAGCGCAGCGTCGATGCCGATTACAAACTCTACGTCAAGCGCAACGAGTGGAGCAGTTCGTGGATCGTCGATGCGGCTTATACCTATTACAAGGCCGAATCGGAATATACGATCTCCCCGGCATGCTACGATCAGGACCTGCACTATTCGAAACTGATGCTGGGCGTGACGAAGAACTTCCGGTTCAGCGGCCGCAGCTGGCTCGACGCGACGGTGCGCGGCGGCTATACGTTCGGCGGCGGAACCGAACTGGAGAAGAGCTGCCCCGAGGGGGTGCAGATCGACAACGAGAACTATCGCGCCGACCTGCTGGCCCAGGAGTATGCCTTCCTGACCAACGACCGTCTGAACGGCGAGGCCGGCCTGCGCTATACGCACTGTTTCCCGGCGAAGAAAATGAGCCTGTACGTCGATCTGAAAGGGCGTGCGGCATGGGGGCGCAGCGGCCTGATGGACGGCAGCCGGCGCGGCGGCCTGTTCGCGGCCGTGGGTCTGAACTTCTGAACCGCGGGTCGTCATTAAAAACCCCGCAGGACGTGCAAAGTCCTGCGGGGTTTTTGTCGTCGGGGATTCATAAAAAAGGAACGGACCCCCGTTTTGAAGGGTCCGTTCCTTGGCGAGCGCAGGGCGGGTTATTTCACCAGCCGCATTTCGTCGATCAGCTTTCCGGCGCCAGCGTATTTGTCCATGATCCACAGCACGAAGCGGATGTCGACGCAGACCGTCTTGAAGTTGGTCGGGTGGAAATAGATGTCGCCCGACATCGACTCGCGGTTGCCGTCGAACGCCAGTCCGATCACGTCGCCCCGGGCGTTGAGCACAGGGCTTCCCGAATTGCCGCCCGTGATGTCGTTGTTGGTGAGGAAATTGACGTACAGCCGGCCGTTTTCGCCCCAGCGGCCCCAGTCCTTGCTGCGGATGAGCGAAGACATCCGGTCGTCGACACGGAATTCGTAGTCGTCGGGATTGTATTTTTCGAGGTAGCCGTCGATCGTCGAACGGGAGTCGTAGTGCACGGCGTCCTTGGGCGAGACCGGGCCTACGGTTCCGTAGGTGAGGCGCATTGTCGAGTTGGCGTCGGGATATTGGGGCGTGCCTTCCGATTCGCGCATCTCGTAGATGGCGTGGGTGTAGCGGAGTTCCTCCTTGTCGGCGTCGATGCCCGACGTCTCCTCGGCCTGTTTGAGTTTCTCGGCGAAACGCCGCGAGCTGACCGAATTGGCCATCGCCGCCATCGGGTCGGAGAGGATCTCCTCGGCCGTGCGGGGCTGTGCGAACCAGGCGCAGAGCTTTTCGTAGCTGGTGCAGCAGGTGTTTTCGAACGCGTAGTCGACCAGCGCCGGAACGTTGCCCTTGAAACGGTCGTAAAGCTGCGGCAGCTGCTCGCCCCACATTTCGCGGGGCACGTTGTCGATGAAACTCTCCATCATCCGTGTCAGCACCTCCTTGTCGGTGGCCAGGTCGAAGTCCTTCATCATCCGGCGGGTGTTGGACTTCACGCCCGCGAAGTTCTTGTCGCCGTCCTGCACCGAGGCGATGCCGTCGCGCTGCATGCGGTCGACGAGCGTGCCGAGACGGTTGGCCGTCATCATCACGTCGCTCGGGCGAATCCACGTCTCCTGGTAGTAGCACTTTTCGCGCACGGCTTCGGCGCGGGCCTCGTAGCCTTTTTTGAGGTTGGCGAGCAGGTCGCCGTATTCGGCCCTGCGGGCCGGATCGGCGTCGATCCAGGCGGCGAGGCGCGCCTCCTCGGCGGCGCGGATGCCGATAACGTCGTAACGGCGCAGGCAGATGTTCTCCCACTTGGCGTAGTCGGCGTAGTTGCTGATGTTGAAATACTTGTCGCTGTACATCAGCCGCACGTCCGGGTCGGCCTCCATGTGGCGCAGCATGATGTCGAGGCGGTCGCGGCGCGCCTTGATCACCACGGGGTTGGTCACGTGCTCCTTTTCGCGCACGGCCTGCGACGACATGTAGCGGTTGGTGCGGCCCGGAAAGCCGATCACCATGGCGTAGTCCCCGTCGTGGATGCCACTCGTCGAGACATTCAGCACCTTGCGGGGCGTGATGGGCACGTTGTTCTCCGAGTAGGCCGCCGGGCGGCCCTTCGCGTCGCCGTAGACGCGGTAGAGGGCGAAATCGCCCTTGTGCTGGGGCCAGCCCCAGTTGTCCTGCTCGCCGCCGAAGGCCCCGATTTTCACGGGAGGCGCACCCACGAGGCGCACGTCCTTATAGGTCTCGTAGTAGAAAAGCAGGTATTTCTTGCCCTTCCACATCGAGGCGCATTCCACTTCGAAGGGGGTGTCCCCGCCGTACTTCCGTTCGAGGATGCCATAGACCTTGCGCGTCCCGAAGATGCCCAGGCTGTTGGCCTTTTCGAGCGAGTCGCGGATGGCCTGGGCCTCGTCCGTCACGTCGCGGACCTGCCGCAGGAAGGTCACGGTCTTGCCCTTGAGCGGCAGTTCGTCCTTTTGTTCGAGCGCCCAGAAGCCCTCTTCGAGGTAGTTCTTCGCGGGGGTGCTCAACGAGTGGATGTCGCCGTAGGCCACATGGTGGTTGGTGATGACGAGTCCCTTGTCCGAAATCACGCTGCCCGTGCCCATGCCGCCGTCGACGGCCACGATGGCGTTGCACAGCGCCGGGGACTCCTCGTTGTAAATCTCTCCGGGTTTGAGTTTCAGCCCCTCCTTCTTCATCTGGGGGTAGATCACGTCCCGGAACGTGCTGACCAGCCACATGCCTTCGTCGGCCGACGCCGCAACCGGGAGCAGGACGCAGGCCAGCAGGTAAAAAATCGCTTTTTTCATCGTCTTCTTGGTTTATCTCGAAAAAAGGGGCTTGCGTATCACAAGCCCCGGTGGTGTCAGAGGGTGTGTCCCTCGGTTTTGAAGGTGAACTTCGGCTCCTCGTCCTTGAGCGTGCCGTCCTTGTATTTCACGGGCCACACCTTGGCGTTGAGCAGTTCGTTCCAGATCTTCGCGTCGTCCCACATCGACTTGACGTAGACGATCCGCAGTACGGGAACCTCCTCGTCGTTCAATGCCACGTCGAGCCGCGTGATGCCCTCCTTGAGCGAGAGGAACCCGCGGAAGTAGGGGAAGCTGCGCTTGATGAGCGGCTTCTCGATGCCGCGGCACTCGACTTCGTAGACGCCTTTGGGGTACTTCGCGTCATCGCCGTAAGTCTCGGTGTTATGCTTGAACGGCGCCGAGAGGTCGCGGGTCTGCTCGAACATCAGGTCGAGGAACTCGCGGCGGCCGATCCTGCCGGCGGCGGGGTCGTAGCTTTTGAGCTCGTAGTGGACCGGAATCGCGCGGACCTTGCCGCCGTGGGCCAGCATGTGGGCCTCCTTGACCTCGATCGAGTCGCGGAGCATCTTTTCGGGGATCGCGGCCGACGGGTCGACGTAGAGCGTAACGGCTACCGGGCAGTCGTACTGTGCGTCGAAGCCGCAGATGCCGTCGATGTTGCGCAGGATGGCCCCGAAGTAGACCATGTCCATCTTATCGTGGAGTCCCTCGACGCCGATGCGGACCACCGACAGCGAGTCGACGCCGGCTTTCGGCGTTGCGAACTTCATGGTCGTCGGCGAGAAGATCGCCTTGTCGATGCTCGTCTCGTCGATCGCCTTGGGATCGTAGCTGATCACCACGGCGTGGCGTTTCACGAACGTTTTCACGCCGTAGACGCCCGGCACTTTCTGCATCTTCGCGGAGAAGGCCTTCGAGCTGCCGAAGCACTTTACCGAGGTGAGTCCTTCGATTTCGTAGGTCTGCATGCCTTCGACCTGCTCGTATTCGCCCCACTTCTCGTCGATGGTCGGAAGTTCCCAGTGGCTGCCGAACCACAGCGCCGCGCCGAAGAGCGCGACGGCCAGGATGCCGGGCAGCCAGCGCAGCGAGCGTTTGCCGCCGACCTGCAACGAATCTTCGGGGCAGGCCGAGACGCACGTTCCGCAGAGCGTGCAGTCGATGTGCTTCACCTTGTCGAGGTTCTTGATGTCGATCGAATAGGGGCATTTGCGTCGGCAGACGTCGCACTTGGTGCACGTGGCTTCGTCGCGGACGATGCGCAGCAGCGGGAAGACCTTGCTCTTGAGATAGATCATCTCCCAGAGGTAGCCGATGACGCAGGCGGCGCCCAGCGCCCATACCCAGGCCGAAGCCACGCCCAGCAGCCCGAGCGCCCACAGCAGGATGACGATACCCGCGAAGGTGAGGGTGAATTTGAAGATGTTGCTCAGCGCACCCAGCGGGCAGATGTATTTGCACCAGAACATTTTGACGAAAAAGCTGCCGAGGAAGAGCAGTGCAACCGAAATGACGGTCATCCAGACGGTGATCTCACCCTTGAAGCCCGTGGCGACGGCGTAATAGGGGTCGAAATTCTTGCAGAAAAGTTCGCTGCTTGACGCCGACATGTAGAACACGTAGAACAGCAGCGCGTATTTGACGGCGCGGAGCAGGCGGTCGGCGATGCTTCCCGGGCGGATTTCGACGCTGACCTTCAGTTTTTTGCCGCCCCGGCCCATCCATTCGCTGACGGTTCCCAGCGGGCATAGGTAGCCGCAGAAGAGTTTGCTGAAAAGGATCACTCCCACGGCGAGCATGACGCCTACCATGATCTGCGTCATGGACATCGTGCATGCCAGCGAGTTGTTGACCAGGTAGCTTCCCAGTGCCTGCAGTCCGCCGAACGGGCAGTAGGCCTCCACGTCCGCGGGTTTCTCCCCGAGCGTAAGCCCGTAGACCACGAATCCCACGATTGCCGCAAGCGTGCCCCATTGCAGCAAATTCTTTAACCAATTGCTTTTTCTTTTCATTGTTCGGGTTGTAAATGATGTGTATAACGCAAAGATAGTTATTTTGAAGTTTGATTGATCCGCGACGTCCGTTTTTTAGCGTCTCCTGTGCGACTTTTTTGTATATTTGCGAAACTGCACTGCATAATTAAGCGAATCCACGATGAAAAAATCTGTTCTGATCCGTGCGGCCCTGCTCTGTCTGCTGGCCGTTCCGGCGGCGGGGCAAGTCCCCGCAGGCCCGCAAGAGAAGATGCCGCTCGACGGCGAGGTCCGGGTCGGCCGGCTCGACAACGGGATGACCTACTACATCCGGCATTACGACAATCCCCGGCAGCGGGCGGATTTCTTCATCGCCCACGACGTAGGCGCCCTGCAGGAGGAGGACGATCAGAACGGCCTGGCCCATTTCCTCGAACACATGGCCTTCAACGGAACGAAGCACTTTCCCGGAAAGGGCATTCTCAACTACCTTGCGGCCAATGGAGTGCGCTTCGGATACAACGTCAATGCCTACACCTCGCGCGACCGCACGGTCTACAATGTTTCCAACGTGCCGCTGGTGCGCGAGGGACTGGTGGACTCGCTGCTGCTGATCCTGCACGACTGGTCCTATTACATCGCCTGCGAACCCGGGGAGATCGAGTCGGAGCGGGGTGTGATCCGCGAGGAGTGGCGGCGCGGCAACGACGCCCGCTCGCGCATGGCCCGCAAGTCGGCCGAGGTCGAGTACGACGGGTCGAAATACGCCCGGCGCGACGTGATCGGCGACATGGAGATCGTCAACAGCTTCGGGCGGCAGACGCTCATTGACTTCTATCATAAATGGTATCGTCCCGATCTGCAGGCGGTGATCGTCGTCGGCGACGTGGATGTGGACGCGATGGAGCGGAAGATCCGCGACGTGATGTCGTCGATCCCGAAGGCCGAAAATCCCGCCCGGAAGGAGGTCTACGACATTCCGCAGCGCGACAAGCCCCGCTACGGACTGGTGACCGATCCCGAAACCAAGGCTGTGGCCGTGAAGCTGATCTTCTACCAGCCCTATCCGTCGGAGGAGGAGCGTGCGACGGTGGGCGCCGTGCGCGACGAACTGGCGCGCAAGGTCTTTCTCGAAATGGCGCGCGCCCGGCTGGCCGAGGCGGAGAAACGCCCCGACGCCCGTTACAAACGCGTGGTGGCCGTTCTCGGGAGCCTCGCCACATGCCGGAACACCTTCATGCTGACGGCCCTGCCCAAGGAGCACGATATGCGCGAGGCGTTGGCCGGGGTGCTGACCGACGTGGAGCAGATCCGACGCTACGGTTTCAGCCGCGAGGAGTTCGAGGCCGCACGTGCCAAGGTGGCGCGGAGCGAGAAAGCCGCGCTCGAAAAGTACCGGCTCGCCACGAACACCGACCTGGCCGGGCGGTATGTGGAGCATTTCACGCGCAATGTGCCCTACGTGACGCCCGACGACCGGACGCGGATCGTCGGCGAGCAGCTCGATGCCCTGACCTGCGAGGAGGTGAACGGCCTGCGTGCCGGCATGACCTCGCCGGAGGGGATGCTCGTGCTCGTGTCGTCGTCCGAGGAGCATCTGGACAAGGTCCCTTCGGAGGCGGAGGCCTTCGACCTGATCGACTCGGTGAAGCGTGCGAAGATCGCCCGTCCCGAGCGCCGCGGGAAGTCCGCCGGACCGCTCTTTACGGAGAAGGTGACGCCCGGAAAGGTCGTCAGGACCCGCAAGGCGCCTCTCGGGGCCGAGGAGTGGACGCTCTCGAACGGCGTGAAGGTCTTCTGGCGCACCGTTCCCGAGGTGATCGGCGTCCGCAAGGTCGGGGTGACGGCGGTCAGCGAGGGCGGCTTCGCCCGCGACAGCGATGTGGAGGGCATGCACCTGCTTCAGAACTACATTCGCACGATGGGCGTGAAGGACCTCGACCGCGCCGGGATGCGCGACCTGCTTTTCGCCCACGACGCCAGTCTGATGGTGACGCTGGGGCGGACTGAAAGCGTCTTCTCGGGAGCGTCCGGCGTGGCCGACTTCGAACTGCTGCTGCAACTGCTGCATCTCTATATCACCCGTCCCAACTTCTCGGAGCAGGCCTACGGCGACTATCTCGACCTGGCCCGCGCGTCGCTCGGAAAGGAGAAGTCGCCCAAGGCGCTTTTCGCCGAGCGCGCCGACAGCGTAAAATACGGCGGCCATCCGTGGCTGCGGCGGGCGACGCCCGCGACGCTCGACCGTTTCGACCGCGAGGCGGCCCGCAGGCTCTATGACAAGCTCTTCGGCAACGTCGCCGACTTTGTCTTTTTCTTTGCGGGCGAGATGCCGGCCGCCGAGGCGCGGCCGCTCGTCGAGAAATACATCGGCTCGCTGCCCGCGGCCCCGAAGCGGAAATTCGCGAAGACGGATTTCAGGATCGTTCCCGGAGCGGCGGAATACGACGCGGTCGTCCCGGGCGCCGTGGCGCCCAAATCGTCGATCGAACGCATCTACCACGGCCGGTTCGACTATACTCCGGAGAACTACGCCGCGCTGCGTTACGTCACCTACATCCTTGGCGCACGCTATTTGACGACGGTGCGCGAGGAGAAGGGCGGAACCTATTATGTCGGCGTGCATGACGAGGTCAGCGCCCGTCCCCGCGGCTACTGCCAGCTGGTGGTGAGCTTCGACACCGACCCCAAACTGTGTGAAATGCTGTTGGGCGAGGTGCAGAAGGGCATCGAACGTCTGGCCGCCGAGGCTCCCTCGGAGCAGGAGGTGAACGAGGCGATGCTCTATTTCCGGAAAGTCAACGCCGAAAGCCGGTCGAAGAACCTGAAATCCACCTCCTACTGGCTCAACAAGATGCGTGCGGAGTATTTCGACGGCGTGGATCTGGACAAGGACAACGAGGCGTTGTTCACGGCCGTGACGCCCGCCGAGGTGCGCCGCCTGGCGCGTGAAATCCTCGCCCAGGGCAACCGCTATACGGCGGTCTTCACGCAGGAGTGACGCGGGGCAACCCGCTTCCCGAAACGAAACCCGGGCGGCCTCGATGGGCCGCCCGGGTTTTTCGTGCGTGTCGCCGCGCGCTATTTGCGCGAGACCTTCAGGGCGAAGCCTCCTCCGGGAGCCATCTTCACCGTCAGCTTCCGGTCGGCGGGAATTTCGACCGACTCGCGTTTGTAGTCGCGGGCCGCCTTGTCGGCGTTGACGCCGTCGCGGAACAGTTCGGCGGTGTAGGCGCCCTCGCCCAGGAAGCCGAGGTCTATGGTCAGGGTACGGGCGTTCCAGTCGGTCATGCCGCCGACGTACCAGGTGTCGCCCTTGCGGCGTGCGATGGAGACGTACTCCCCGACGCGGCCGTCGAGACCCACGGTCTCATCCCAAGTCGTCGGGACGGAGGCGATGAACTCCGTGCATTCCGGCTCGCGCATGTAGTTCGACGGCGAGTCGCACAGCATGTTGAACGGCGATTCGAAGATCACGTATTCGGCCAGCTGGCGGCAGCGCGTGCCCTGGCTCATGGCCTCGGAGCCTACGGCGCGGAAGTTCCGGCGCGTGGCGTTGCGCATGGCGCCCTGCGTGTAGTCCATCGGTCCGGCGAGCATGCGGATGAAGGGGATCGTCACGTCGTAGGTCACCATGTCGGTCTTCTCGCTGGTCCACTTCATCTGCTCCAGCCCGAAGACGCCCTCGAAGTTGAGCACGTTGGGATAGGTGCGCTGGATTCCCGCGGGCTTGTGGTAGCCGTGCATGTCGAGGAACAGGCGGTATTTGGCGGCCGTTTCCGCGAGGCGGTAGGTGAAATCGGCGATCTTCTGGTCGTCGCGGTCGAGGAAATCGACCTTGAAGCCCTTGATGCCCATCTCCGAGTAGTGTTTGCAGACGCGTTCGAGGTCGCGTTCCGTGGCATAGAAACCGGCCCAGAGGACGATGCCCACGCCGCGTTCCTTGCCGTAGGCGACCAGTTCGGGCAGGTCGATCGCGGGAACGACCTGGAAAAGGTCGGCCTTTTTGTTCACGGCCCAGCCTTCGTCGAGGATGACGTATTCGATGCCGTGGTCGGCGGCGAAGTCGATGTAGTATTTATAGGTTTCGTTGTTGATTCCCGACTTGAAGTCCACGCCGTAGAGGTTCCAGGTGTTCCACCAGTCCCAGGCCACCTTGCCGGGTTTGATCCACGAAACGTCCTCCACGCGCGAGGGTGCGGCGAGACGGTAGACCATGTCGTTGTCGGCCAGCTGGATGTCGCGTCCGGCGATGGCGAAGACGCGCCACGGGAAGGTGCGGGTCCCCGAGGTGCGGGCGATGAAGTCCTCGCGCTCGGTCACCAGCAGTTGCAGTTCGTTGTGGCCTCCCTGCACCTCCTTGGCCGGATAGGGCGCGAAGTTGCCCCGGAGGGCCTTGCCGCCCGTGGGGTTGTAGAGGTACATGCCCGGGTAGTCCTCCAGGTCGGCCTCGGTGATGACGATTTTCGCCGTTCCGGCGTCTGCCAGGATGGGCAGGAAGGCCAGGCGGTCGTCGGCGACCTTCGAGACGGGCTGGGTGGAGTAGGTGTTTTCGAAGCTGTTGAAGTAGTAGCGGGCCAGCCCCGGTTCCTTCTTGCCGTCGCGGGCGTAGGGGACCAGCGTCGTGAAGTCCTCCGGGAAACGGATGTCCACCAGCTCGTCCGTAACGGTGATTTCGTCCTTCATCGAGGTGCGGAACCGGTAGGCCGCGCCGTCGTCATAGGCCCGGAAGTCGATGCCGTAATCCCCTTTGAACGTAAGCGTCAGCGAGTTGTATCGGTCCTCGACGGCGCTGCGCTTGTAAAAGGGCGCTTCGATGATTTCGTCGACGCTTTTTGCCGACGCCTTGCGCACCGAGGCTTTGCGGCCGAGCACGCGCCCGTCGGCGAGCGTGAGCGAAAGGGGCGAGGGGGCGATCAGCTCTTTGCCGTCGCGCGAAATGGAGTAGGTGACGGCGTCGGCGCCGACATCCACGCGTACGGCGATTTTCCCGTCGGGGGATTTCAGATCGTAGGTTTTGGCTGCGGAAATTCCGGTCCCGGCACTGAATAGCAGAAGTGTCAGAAGTAGTTTTTTCATAATGGATTATTGGGTTTGAGCTACGAAAATAGTGAAAAAAACGCGAAAACCGGCGTTTCGGGCGGAAAATCGGTTACTTTCCCTGTAATGCGTCCATCACGGCGTTGCTCTGGCGGCGGAAAAGACGCAGGTTGTAGGTGAACTGGAACGACACGTAGCGGCCGACGGCCAGGTTCGTCACGTTGCGCAGTGTCGTTCCCGACACCGTGCGGCGGAAGGTCGTGCCGTTCTGGTCGAGAATGTCGTTCACTCCGACGCTGGCTTCGCCCAGACAGTTGCGGAAGAGCTTGACGCCGAGCATCGCGTTGCAGATCAGCCGCTCTTCGAGGAACGTGTCCGTGATCCCCCGGTAGTAGTTGTAGTCGGCGTTGGCGCGCAGGACGAGGCGTTTCCAGAGGACGAACGTCGTCTCGGCTTTCGCCGTCTGACTGAAATAGGTGTTGTCGAGCGTGCGCACCTCGGAGGAACTCCGGCTCACGTTGTAGCGGCCCGTGTAGCTCAGGCGGAAGTCCACCGCTTCCGAGATGTTGCTGCCGAGCGTCAGTCCGGCATTGTAGACGTTGTTGTTCAGAAAGTTGCGTTCGCCGTTGATGATGCTCGGGATGCGGCCCGTCGAGATGCCCGCCCGGAAATTGAGGTTCGAGCGCAGCCACCGGACCGGCATGCCGTAGTTGACGCTGGCGCGCAGGCTCCAAAGTCCCGCGAGGTTGACCGGCTTGGTGTACTGGTTGCCTTCGCCCAGTTTGGTCCCTTCGTCGTCGATCACGAAATCCGGCGAGTCGATCACCAGCGAGTCGGTGATGGTGTTGGGGCTGGCCGTCGCTTCCGCCGAGACGGTGAAGGTGCGCCCTTTGGCGGGATTCGCCCGGATGTACTGGCCCGAAAGGCGGTGGGTGTAGACCGGGTCGAGACCGGGGTTTCCGGCGAAGACGTTTTGGCGGTTGGTGGTGTTGACGATGCCCTGCAAGTCGGTGGCGCGGGGATTCGACGTGCGTCCCGAAGCGTTGAACTTCAAGGTGTTGTTGCGGTTTACGTTGATGTTGGCCACCACGCTGTATGTCAGGTTGTCGAACGACGTCTCGGTCTTCCGCGCATAGGGAAAGGCGTAGTCGCTGCTGAAGGCGGCGTGCTGGTAGTGGAGCGTTCCGGCGATCTTCGTCTTTTTGAAATAATACTGGTACGTACTGCCGATGCGGTGGGTCAGGTAGGCGTAGTCGTATTCGGTGGACTGCTTGGGGTTGCGCTCGTCCGGAAAGACGTTCTCTTTGGTGAGCACGAACGTATTGCGTTCGACGCTGTTGTCGGTGTAGTTGATACGGTATTCGAAGCTCAGGCGCGAGCATTTCGAGAGCGAACGGGTATAGCTCACGTTGCCGTTCATGTCGTAGCCCGGCTGGTCGCGGTCGGTGCGCGTGATGTTGCGCGAAGAGTAGTCCGACGTGTCGCACTCGATGTTGTCCGGGTCGCGGAAGGTGTACTGCCGCGGGCGGCTCAGCTGTTCGTAGCTGCGGTAGGTTCCCCCGGCTCCGACGGTCAGGTTGTGCGACTTGGCGCCCGGCAGGCGGTAGCGGTAGAGCAGGTAGTTCGAGACGTTGTAACCGTCGCTGTTGTTGTGGCCGAAGTTGCGGCGGCGGTAGACGAAGCGGATGTCGTCGTCGGAGAACTTGTTGTCGGTGCGGCTCCGAAGTTCGTTGCGGGAGTTGTTGTCCTGCAGGCTGAACGAGGTGCGCATCATCACCGAATGGCGGTCCGAGAACTTGTAGTCGATGCGCGAGTTGAAGCGGTGGTTGAGGTTGAGCGTCTTCGAGCGGTTCTCGTCGTTGTAGAGCACCAGTTTGTCCGTCGAAGTGAAGGTCTGTCGGTCGCTTTGGCTGGTGTTGCGGTTGTCGGTGCGGTTGAAGAAGTAGCTGGCCGTGACCTTTCCCTTCGCGCCCCAGTCGTCGCTGTAATTGACGCCGATGGCCTGCACCGTCGAGATGCCGTCCAGCGGGCGGACCATGAAGCTGTTGTTCGGGCTTTTCCGGCCCGACCGGTCCGTCGTGCCGAGAATGTCCTCGAACGAGAAGTTCTGCTGATTGACGTTGTTGAACAACCCGATCACCGACACGCGGCTCGACCCGTGGAACAGATTGACGTTGCCGCCCACGTTGTACTTGTGGTTCGACGTCGTTCCTTCGGTTTCGGGCTGGTAGCCGTAACCGGCATAGAGCTTGCCGAACTGGCCCTGACGCATGTTGGGCTTCGTGACGATATTGATCGCCTTGTACCCCTCGCCGTCGTCCATACCCGAAAATTCGGCCGCATCGCTCAACTTGTCGTAGACCTCGACCTTGTCGACCGCCTGTGCGGGCAGCGACTTGATCGCCGAAGTTACGTCCTCGCCGAAGAACTCCTTGCCGTCGACGAAGACCTTCTTCACGGTCTCGCCCTGTGCCTCGACCTCGCCGTCGGTAATGGTGATGCCGGGCATCTTCTTGAGCAGCCCTTCGACATCGGCGTCGGCCGTCACCTTGAAGGCTCCGGCATTGTAGCTCACCGTATCGCCCTTCTGCGACGTACGCATCGACTTCACCTCCTTGACCACGGCCTCGATCTCGGTCGACGAAGGCGCCAGCTCGAGCGTGCCGAGCGACTTTTTGGCGGCCGACAGTTTCAGCTCCTTTTCAAGCGTTTCGTAGCCCAGAAACGAAACGGAAACCTTGTAGGTGCCGTAGGGAACCGTCGCCTCGACGCGCCCCTTGTACCCCGTCGTGAAGTAACGTTTCTGCGCCGCAGGATCCGCCGGCGCAAACTCCACGACGGCACCCGGCACGCCCTCGCGCGTCGAGGCGTCGATCACGGTCGCCGTCACGCTGCCCGACTGGGCATAAATTTCCATCGCGGTGAACAATGTCACAAACAGTAAAATCGTTCGTCTCATCTTCTCTTTTATCTTTCTCCCGGGATCGTTCCGATCGCCTATCGGCAAATCTTCGCGAAGATAGCCAAAATCCGGCAAACCGCCGCGAATACCCCGTCTATATTTGTCCGCTCCGGCGTCCGAAACACACGGACCGGCCTTCCAAAAAACAGGGTGTCAAGAGACTTGACACCCCTTTCACCAAATCAATTCTGAAGCCCTATTAAAATGTGAAGTGGTTTATCGAACGACGGTAGGACGCCGGATGCGCCCCGTCCGCTGCGCCGCACGCCACGGCGAAGATGATGCACAGGGTCCGCCGACCGCTGCTTCTCCCATTGTTGACGGTGTACGTCGTTTAACACACGCTTCATAGCCGACCTCTCGGCGACAGCCACTTTTTCCAACCTTCTACGACGTACGTCGGCGGCCCTGCGCTTCATCCGAATCGTTTTCTTCCGACGAGCCCGTCCGGCCGCAACTCCGCCGCAGCGGCATCTCCTTCCGTCCATCGGACAGGAGGCCCCTCCGGCCGCAAGAGACGGCATCAGTCCCCGAAACGCTATGTCGGCAATCGATCTCATCGTCGGATTTATACGAAACAAAGATAACGCCCCGAACGGCTTTCCGGTGCCGAAAGCGGGGTCAATGGGCAAAATCAGCGGGTGAACCGACTAATCGGCAGGGTGAACCGACGTAAGCCAACGCTTGAATTCGGGAACCCGGGCCTTGGAGATGACGATCCGTTCGGGTGTTTCGACGCTCAGACGCAACGCCAGCCGGCTGCCGAACCAGACCGCGATCTCGGCGACGG
>ENA-ORRN01000754-ORRN01000754.1-human-gut-metagenome-genome-assembly--contig:-NODE-754-length-24956-cov-16.062367_pt1 | contig 24956 bp, 18 predicted proteins | sample MGYA00242174_ERZ509132 | MGnify/ENA primary metagenome ERZ509132 (study PRJEB26280, sample SAMEA2338671) | human gut metagenome | biome: human gut; feature: human-associated habitat; material: faeces... | reverse complement strand
ATCAATTCTATTACTTCATTCTTCCGTATTCCACTTTTTTGTAGTAACTTTGTAACGTAAAACTACGACTGATTATGCGTACATACATCATAAAACACATATTGCCTTTGTTGACATTAGTATTTACTCTTGCAACAAACGGATATGCACAATCCATAGAATCCACTCATACTGTAAAGCCGGGAGAAACTCTTTATGCCATTTCGAAGATGTACGGAGTTACAATAAACAGCATTAAAGACAGCAACCCCGACATTTCCGAATCTCTCAAGGCTGGAACTAAATTGACAATACCGACTTCCGGTAATAATAGCATTTACTATACAATACAACCCAAAGAAACTCTATATTCCATATCAAAGAAATATAACATAGACTCAAAACTAATTACGAGTGCCAATCCGGGACTAAGCGAAACAAACTTCAGAATAGGAACAACCATAAAAATACCCATATCAAGATTCGTAGAAACTAAAGTAGATACCACGACTCGCAAACATGCGGGTATTGCAGGGAGTAACTGTCGCGAAATATACAAAACCGGGAAAAACGAAACTCTTGAAACTATTGCCGACAAATATAAAGTCAGCATAAATGAGCTTATAACGGCAAATCCAGAATTAAAGAACAAGGTTGACAAGAAATTAAGCAAGGGAACTTTCTTGTGTATCCCTTTTTCCCTTCCTCAAACGCAAAACAACGAGAATATCCAAAACAAAGTACAGCAAAGCACCAAGGAATCGGTTCTTAAAAAGAAAAATGATTTCAACATTGTTTTGCTCATGCCTTTTTTCACAGATCAAAACAAATCTGTTGAGTTTTATCGCGGTTTCCTTTACGCCATTAATGAACTAAAGAAACACGGAATATCTTTTGGAATTGAAGCATATAATGCAGGACAATCCGTTACCGATATAAACAAAATAATGTCCAAAGAATCAATAGCCCAAGCCGATTTAATAATTTCGTGTGGAAGCGAAGCGGTGTCAAACATTATTTCTGATTATTGCGAACAGCACAAAATCAAGATGCTCTTACCATTCAGCAATGCTTTCGATGCGGTTTACGACAATCCATACGTGATTCTTTCCAACATGCCGCAGTCATACGAAAACGCGGCTTACACAAATTATTTCTTAACGTCTTTGCCGGCTAACGCTAATGTTGTATTCTTTGAATGTGTAAAGCAAAGCGATTTGTCCAAATCTATATTAAGAGAACTGTACTCGCGTAACATACAATATAATATAGTCGGAGCTTCTTCAAGCATCGCTGATTTTCAATCTGCATTCAAGAATGATGTCCCCAACGTGATTTTTATTTCTTCGCCATTAAAAGCCGACTACGAGGCAATGCGGAGAATGCTTGAAAAATGCTCCACACAACTAAACAATAAGAACTTTTCTATTTTTGGATATGACACATGGAAAGACTTTGACACTCCTACGCGAAACACATTCTTTAATTACGGTGTTACAATTTGTACTTCGCAATTCATAAATGTATATGCCAAAGACTACTCCGCCTCACGACTATTTTATATTGACACATTCAAGAAAACGCCTTCAGTTTATACGCAACGGAATTTCTATGCCGGATATGACTGTGCAAACACTCTTTTCGGCACAAACGAAAGTTCTCTCTCCAAACCTTTTGCTTTTAAAAGGGTAAATACTTGGGGAGGCATGATAAACAACGGCATAAGAATAGTAACTTTCACGAAAAAAAACACTACGGTTATAAGCGATTATGAAAATTAGAATAGCCATAATAACTGTGTTATCTATGTTATTGTTCACCCTTGATGCAAAATCTCAAATAGGTGAACGTCGTAATGAAATTCGTTTCGGCGTAACTTCCGGTGTAAACATTAACTCCATTGACTTTGATCCTACAATAAAGCAAGGAAAACTTATAGGATATACGGGCGGTATCGCCATGAAATATACTTGTGAAAAATATTTCAACACCGTTTGTGCACTGCAAGTAGAACTGAACTACGCGCGCCTTGGTTGGAAAGAAGACATTCAGAATTCTGCCGGCGAGAAACTTAGCGATACATATCAGCGCAACATGAATTACATTCAACTTCCCATGTTTGCCAATCTTGGATGGGGAAGAGAAGAAAAAGGATTTATGTTTTATATTTTGGCAGGTCCGCAAGTAGGATATTGTTTCGGGGACAAATCAGTAAAAAGTTCCACATGGACTCTCAATCCTTTAGGAAATCCCGACCGCCCCAACAATATGTACGCACAATATGATTTGAAAATAGCGCACAAATTAGATTATGGAATAACCGCAGGTGTGGGTCTGGAATTAAACACTTCAAAATTGGGACATTTTACATTGGAAGGCAGATATTATTACGGTCTTGGCGATGTGTTCGGGAACTCTAAAAAAGACGTTTTCTCCCGTTCTGCCAACAGTAGCATAGTTGTAAAAATGGGATATTACATAACGGTAATGAAGAATTAGTGTTCAAGCACATTTCCACAGCTATAAACAACAAAGCATTTTGTTATTATGAACGATAAAAGAAGAAACAAATACAAACCGCCAAGAATAAATGTGATTCGCTGCAGTAATTTTATGATGAATCTCACAACAACTTCGGCAAACAAAGCAGATTTTTCAAAAGAAATGGAGTCCCGTAAATTTGAAAAATCCTGCAACGAACACTTCGATGATGCTTTATGGGGAGATGACGGACAATAGTAATAAAATTAGTCGTCATCGAACATTCCCTTAAACCACTTTAATTCTTCATAGGTTTGATTTATATCCGAATAATCTATGTCGAAATTCTTGTTCACTTCTCGCGGATTATCCATTGTGGAATGCGCAAAAAGCCAATCGTAAGTTTTTTGCAAATAGAACAAACGGGCAAAAATACCGTGCGAACCTTTCTCCAACCAATCGAAGCGCAAAAGTTTGTCTTTTCCGGAATCTTGCAAATAGCTTACTATTTTCTTCGACTGACTTATGTTTACGGCTCTATCTGCCGTTCCGTGCATAATCCATAAAGGAACATTGCCCAATCCATCAAGATTATTCAAAGAACAACCGCCGCACAAAGCCATCGCTGCCGCCACTTTTTGAGGATATGTTCCCACAAAATCAAGTGTACCGTACCCGCCCAAACTCATTCCTATTACATATACACGTGTTGTGTCTACGCGATAATTTTCTTTCATCCATTCCAACAGACTGTTTATCTTTTCCGGTTTCCATGCTCCACCGGAATTTTGCGGAGCCAAAACCAAAGCAGGAATAATCTTTCCTTTTTCTATTGCATCAAGCACCCCGTATCTTTTTACCCTGTTGATGTCTCTGCCGCAAAGACTTGCACCGTGAAGAAATATTATCAGCGGCATTTTGTGGTCGTCAGTCTCATAATCCCCTGGAGTATATACCCAAAAATTATAGTTGTCGGCAACCGCACCACTCTTGTCATAAAATTCTCCTTTGGGTATAGACTGCGAATGTGCGGAAAGAACGGGAAGCAACACGCCCAGCAACAGAAAGAATAGCTTTCTCATTAGAACTAATTATTTGACTAACACTTCACAAAGCTTACGTTGTAAAACTCTTGCGTCAAGTACGGACATTTCACTGTCCATTATGGCAAATGCAAGCATATGTCCGTTTGCGCCTTTACAATATCCTGCAAGCGAACTGATTCCGTACGGATGAGACAACGTTCCTGTTTTAGCTCTTATCTTGCCTCTCGTTTTTTGTCCCGTCATTTCGCGCGCCAAAGTCCCGTCCACTCCCGACACCGACAGTTGTTCGTGCAAAATCTTATATATGGAAGAATCGTTATAGCCGAAACGCAACACAGAAGTAAGCGCAACCGGAGTAAGACGATTGTGTGTACACAAACCGCAACCATCGTGAATGGTCAGCGATGAGTCTTTCTGCATGAGCGTTTGGGACAAAAATTTACGAAGATACGCAACACCGGCATCTACAGGTGAAACATTCGGATTTTCATGGTTGCCTATGGAATATAATAAAGCCGTTGCCTGCGTGTTCGAACTGTTTTTCCACATACGTTTTATCACGTCCTCTATGGAACGCTGATAACTGTATATGCATTTCGAACCTTGCGGCACACGTCCCATTACCACCTGGCTATCTGCCAAAACAATGCCCTGACCCCGCATTGCCGTCTTGAGATTCTTAACGACAACATTGCCACCTTTGTAAAAAAGCCCGTACTTTGAGAAAGACAAATCCCAAGGATACCAATGGTGCTCACTCTTTACCGGATCTTTTATGGTAAGATCTACAATGAAACGTCCGGCAATCTTTTTTATTCCCTTCTGCTTTATTGCCTTGAAAAACGCAGCCAGCTCTGGAGCATTCAACTGCGGGTCCAATCCTCCCTTAAACGACACATCGCCCATAAGAACACCGTCCTTCACTTTGCCACGGGTATATACGGATGTTTTATATTTGTATTTCGTACCCAACAAATGAAGTCCCGCCACCCCTGTCAATAATTTCATGCACGAAGCGGTAGGCAACGACTCCTTTTCGTTACATCCGTAAACGCTTTTGGCAGCTGTCAAATCATAGACATGGAAAGCAAATTTACCCTTCACCCTCGGCTTGGCGGCAAACTCCGCAAGCCGTTTACTTAAATCATTATCGATGGGTATATTTGTGGGCTGTTCTTTAAGAACTTTCGCTGTTTTTTCTTTCTCTTTGGAACATGCCGATAAAAACAGAACCAAAAGTACAAGAACCAACCAATTTTTATGTTTGAGCATGGAACATTCTATATTTTATTACACACGCGAAGTTACTCAATAAAAATATAACACACCCTTTAAGAGTTTTGAAATCTTACGTAGTTCACAGATAAAAAATTTCAAAAATCCACCCGTGTTTTATTTCGGTCATAAAATTCCGCGCGCGATTCAAAAGTATTAAAATACCCTTTCAAAAACCTCTGTTTTGTCATACGGGGAAAAACATAAGGCATGTAGCAAAAAACACAAGCCATATATTTTAAAATACAAGGCACTTATTTTAAAATAAGTGCCTTGTATTTTTCGCCAAAAACAGCATCTGATTTTCAATAACTTACAAAGACTTATTTTTTTGCCGGTTTTGTTTGGATTTTCAAGGCGAAAAACAGCCTTCTAAACCTTTGTACACTTTACATTTTATAATGTATAAACAGCATTTAAGCTGTTCAGATTCCATTTCACGGACGTTTTTTCTCTATTTATGCGTTTAACCGGCACATATGCAAACTTTATACCAATAAAAACCGTATATTTGCCACAGATTAAACGAACAAATCATAAAAAAGACATGAAAGTTCACGAATACCAAGCAAAGTTATTGTTCAAGGATTATGGTCTTCCTGTTGTTGACCAAAACATATTGTGCCGCACGGTAGAAGAAGCCGTGCAAGCCTATAAAAAGATAGGCGACAAGTATGTTGTGGTAAAAGCACAGGTTCACACAGGCGGTCGCGGCAAAGCCGGAGGCGTAAAACTTGCCTCGAGCGAAGAAGAAGTAAGGAAACATGCAAGCGCAATTTTGGGCATGGACATAAAAGGATATACTGTTGACAGAGTATTAATAACTCAGGCAGTTGACATTGCCGCAGAATACTACGTCAGTATAATTGTTGACCGCAAAACAAAGTGTCCTATATATATGTTGAGCCGCGCAGGAGGCATGGACATTGAACAAGTGGCACGCGAAACTCCCGAAAAGATAACGAAAATAACCATTGACCCGTTGATAGGCGTTTCCGACTACAAAGCACGCCAGGCGGCATACGCTTTGTTTGACGATAAGGAAATAGTAAAGCAGGCTGTGCCAATCATGAAGAATCTCTATCGTCTGTTCAAGGAAAAGGATGCTTCGCTCGTTGAGATAAATCCGCTTGTGTTGACAAAAAGCGGAGAATTGAAGGCTATTGACGCAAAAATGACCTTTGACAACAACGCGCTTTTCCGTCATCCCGACATTTTGAAGTTTAACGAACCGACCGAAGAGGAAAAAGTTGAACAGGAGGCTAAGTCCAAAGGCTTCAGCTATGTAAATCTCGGTGGCGAAATAGGCTGTATGGTTAACGGCGCAGGACTTGCCATGGCTACTATGGATATGATTAAACTCTACGGCGGAAGTCCCGCAAACTTCCTCGATATTGGCGGAAGCTCCAACCCTGAAAAAATTGTGGAAGCCATGAAACTGCTGCTTTCCGACAAGCATGTGCGTGTTGTTCTCATAAACATTTTTGGCGGCATCACTCGTTGCGACGATGTTGCCAAAGGTCTTCTCGAAGCATTCGCTACACTTAAAACCGACATGCCTATTGTCATACGCCTCACCGGAACTAACGAGAAAGAAGGTCGCGAACTGTTGAAAGGATCACAGTTCACCGTGGCAACAACCATGGGAGACGCGGGCAAAAAAGCCGTTGAACTTGCCGCAAAAGTGGCAAAATAAATTTTCATCAAAATTCCAAATTCAAAGAAACATGAGTGTTTTAATAGATAAGAATTCTAAAGTATTGGTTCAAGGCGTTACGGGGCGCGATGGCAGTTTCCACGCATTGAAAATGAGGAGTTACGGAACCAACATAGTAGGTGGTACATCTCCAGGCAAAGGCGGACAAAACGTGGAGGGTATTCCAGTGTTCAACACCGTGGCAGAAGCTGTGGAAAAAACCGGTGCCGACACATCAATCATTTTTGTTCCCGCGCCTTTTGCCAAAGATGCCATGTTTGAAGCCGCTGACGCAGGAATAAAACTGATTGTATGCATCACCGAAGGCGTTCCCGTCATGGATGCAGTGGCTGCGCAACATTACATTAAGCTTAAAGGTGCCCGCCTTGTGGGTCCCAACTGTCCCGGACTTATTTCTCCAGACAAGAGCATGGTAGGTATTTTGCCCACTAACATTTTCAAGAAAGGCGGAACGGGAGTAATCAGCCGCAGCGGTACTCTTACATATGAAATTGTTGACAGTCTAACAAAAAGCGGCTTTGGCGAAAGCACCGCCATCGGAGTTGGCGGAGACCCCGTGGTAGGTCTTTATTTCGAAGACATGTTGCAGTTATTCCAAGACGACCCTGAAACCGACAGCATTGTGCTTGTTGGCGAAATAGGAGGAGATGCCGAAGAACGTGCGGCAGATTTCATCAAGAAAAACATCACCAAACCCGTCGTGGCATTCATTTCCGGCAGACAAGCTCCCAAAGGAAAACAAATGGGGCACGCAGGAGCAATCATAACAACAGGTTCGGGAACGGCAGCAGAGAAAATCGCAGCTTTCGAAGCTGTCGGTGTGCCCGTGGCAAAAGAAACGAGCGAGATTCCTACCCTTCTCAAGCAACTTATGAACAAGTAATTTTTCAATAATACATCAGTAAACAATGGCACATCGGCAACGGTGTGCCATTGTTGTTTTTATATTCAATGAAAAGTCTGCCAAACGCAAATTTTATTCTATTCCTTCTTACCATGAAAGATGAAATTTTCTTTTCCCGATCTGTTTTTGAAACAACATAAAACGGCTTTTCTCTTACATATCACATTATGTTAAAAAACACAAGGCACTTATTTCAAAACATAAGGCACATATTTTAAAATAAATGCCTTGTATTTTCGAACAAAAGCCTTGTAATTTTTTGAATAAGTATATCTTTGAATAACAACAACTTGTAAAAGCAATAAAATAAAGCACGAACCAAGCGTTATTTACCCGAAAAATCAATGCTTTTAACGTGTTTGTAACACTTTTATAATTCAAAGAAAACAAGTACCGGATAATTTTGCACAAAAATCGTATGGCAAATCAAAAACAGAATAAAAAATATGGCTTTTCGTGATTAAACAATCAAAAACATTTAGTATTTTTGCCACTACAAAACAAGCCATAGAAAACAACAACTCAAAAATTTTTAATATATGAGAAAAACATTATTCACAATCACAGCTTCACTTTTAGGCTTGGCTTCTGCGTCTGCACAAGACGTGTACGTTTACAAAGCCGGAGACCCTAATGCCTTGTGTGGAGTAACCAATGTACAACGCATTGAGTTTAATGAAAACGCCCTATCGTTTGTTCCTAAAAACGAAAGTGAGTCAAAGGAAATCAACTTGGCTGATATTGATTATCTGCTTTTCTATAACAAAGAGATAGTCAATTCCATACGCAACGCCTCAAACTCGAAAGAAATAAATATTTCGTTTGATGGAGAAAGCGTTTCTGTGGAAAGTTCTAATGCTCTTTCAAGCGTTGAAGTTTACACAACGGACGGCGTTAAATATGTTTCATCATCGCCCAAGTCCAAGCACGCAAAACTTTCAACAGTTTCGTTTCCTGCAGGCGTTTATATAGTGAAAGCCGTTGCAGGAAAAGAAGTAACAGCAACCGAAATCGTTAAAAAGTAAAAGCCATGAACATAATAAAAAAAGCATTTTGGGGAATTTTATGCGCATCGGCATTCTGCGTGGGAGCGCAGGCACAAAGCCCCACAAAGCATATATATTTGTATAAAAACGGTACAGTGGTATTTAGAGCAAACGCCGAAGATGTGGATAGCGTAGCTCTTGAAGAAAACAAGACTGTTATCGGTTTTTATAAGCACGGTAACAACCAAGCAGTCTATAAAGCTCCCTACTCCGACATAGACAGTCTTTCATATACGGCTCCCCAAGCACAAGCAGACTTGCTTGACATAAAATTTGACGAGATGGGAAGCTGCTGGGACAATTCTCCTCTCGGACTTTTGGTAGTTCCTACAAATAACAACGGAACTGCAGAAGTTGACTACAATAAAACTTACGAAACATGGGAGAGCCATTTCTACGGAAATTCGTGGGCAGATAGTCCGAAAAACACATGTTTCAAAGTAGATTATTCACAAAACGATTACTTCAAGGAAAAACTTTCCGACGGTCATACATTGGAATGCCTTTTCAAGGTTGATTACGACGGAACTATTGCCGACAGTGAAGCAAAATTCTTTGCTGCTCACGAAGGTGGCGGTACAGGTTTCCTTATTTGTACCAAAAACAGAGGCAAAAACGGTGGAAACGAAATTACTTTCCTTCCCAACGTAACCCAAAACGGTAACAGCAACTGGATTTGGGGAACAAGCGGAATTGTTCCTCAACCCGGAAGATATTATCACATAGTTGGTGTTTGGAATAAAGAAGAAGGTAAGGCATATATATATGTTGACGGACAACTTATGAATGTTGTTGCCGCAGAAGGCGAACTTCGTCTTCCGCCTTCCGAAGCCGCTCAATGGTTTGGTGTAGGTTGCGATGCAAACACCAGCAATGGTGCACAATGCGCCGACAGTCATATTGTTTTAGCCCGCGTTTACGACAAAGCGTTATCGCAAAGCGAAGTTGACGGACTATGGAACGAAGTGGCAGAAAAGGCTAAAGTTCCAGTAGCAGACCTTCTTGACGTGCAGTTTACCAAAGAAGGCGGTGCCGTTGATATTTCTCCGATGCAGAACGAGGTACAGGTAATCTCGCCTAACAATAAGATTGAAACTTATTACAATAAGTATTACGACACTTACGCAGCTAAGATAAACAACAAATGGTCGGGCGGAACCGATGATACGAAAACTTATTGCAAGGTTGACTTTGAAAACAATCAGAAGTTCCGCGACGCACTTGCCGACGGACATACTATAGAAACAGTTTGGAAAGCCACATATCAAGACCCGATTCCTAATTCGGAAGCCAAATGGTTTTCTGCAATGCAGGGAGGCGGCACAGGTTTCCTCATTTGTACTCAAAACAGAGGCTTGAATGGTGGAAACGAACTGACTTTTCTTCCAAATGTTTCCCAAGATGGCAGAAGCAATTGGATTTGGGCTACGAGCGGCGTGGTTCCTGAAGCAGAAAAATACTATAATATTGTAGGCGTTTGGAATAAAGAAGAAGGTAAAGCCTATGTCTATGTGAACGGAGAGCTTAAAAACACCGTAGATGCCAAAGGAGATCTTCGCTTTGCAAGTTCCGGTGCAAACTGGTGGGGCATTGGCTGCGATGCTAATCCCAACGGCGGAGAACAAGGTGGTAACTGGGAAATAGTAAATGCCAGAGTTTACGATAATCCTCTTACCGAACACGAAGTTGCAAATCTTTGGAACAAAATAGCTTCTGCTACAAAATTGGCAGACGATTCAGTTGCAGCACACAAAGTAAATCCTGAAGACACCGTTAAAGTTCCTGCTCCAAAAGCAGACTTGATGGACATTGAATTCGGTCCCAACGGCGAAGTAAAAGACCTTGCAATGCCCGACCACAATCCCACATGGATTATAAACGGACAGGCTTGGAACGGTGAAGCAGGCGAAAACGCACCTGTTACATACTTCAACACAGAATACAACAGATATGTTGCACGCTTCGACAACTCTTACGGAGCAAAACCAAACGAGTATATTTTGGGTTACGACTATGAAAATGACCAAGCATTCAAAGATTCCATTGCCGATGGTCATACACTCGAGCTTCTTGTTATGCAAGACAACGGAAACGATGTCGTTAATAGAGAAATCAAACCGTTCAGTTCACATGAAGGTGGCGGAACCGGAATCATGATTGAGACCAAAGGCGATTGGACATTCCTTCCCCACACCGGCGCATACCGTTGGGCAACGAGTGGCGTACAACCTAAACAGAAACAATATTATCATGTTGTAGGTGTTTACAATAAAGAAGATCAAAAAGCCTACGTATATGTTGACGGTGTTCTGCGTGGCACAGCCGATGCACCGGGTAATTTCCAATTTGCAAGAAGTGGTTGCATGAGAATGATTATTGGTGGCGACCCGGATATGAGTGATTACAAAGCAAGCCATGGTTGGAAGGGCGATATTGTATTCGTCAAGGCATACAGTGCTCCTCTTACAACCGCACAGGTAAAAGCCCTCTACTCCGAAGTGGAACAGTCTAAAGCAGATGCCCCGCAGTTCATAAGCGATTGCAGTTATTACGACAACCTTACATGCAAAGAAGGCGGTAATGCCATTATCGCCATAAACGGTAAGGGTTTCAAAGAAGGCGATAAAGTTGCTCTTTACTCAAGTAAAGATTCAGAAACTGCCACAAAGTATGACGTAACGATAACCACCGACGGTGCAAATGTTACAATACCTACTCAGGACATTACAAGCGGTAAACGTTATCACCTTTACCTCACACGCGACGGCAAAGAGCAGACTCTCGGTGTCATTAAGTTCTATGTAACCGATGAACTCCCTCAAGGCAGCAAGGTAATTGCTCATCGCGGTCATTGGAACGTGGCTGGAGCTTCACAAAACTCTCGTGCATCTCTCAAAAACGCCATAGATTTGAAATGCTATGGTTCAGAAACAGACGTATGGCTCACCACCGACGGAAAGCTCATGGTTAACCACGACGCATCATATAATGGCGTAACAATTAAAGATGCAACTTCTGCACAATGCAAGAACCTCAAGCTCTCAAATGGCGAAAACATGCCGGAACTCACAGACTTCCTTGCAATGATTGCAGCCGAAGATTGGAAAAATGATACTACAAAACTTATCATCGAGATAAAAGATCACGGAAACGACGAACTTAATACTCTGGCTGCCCAAGCTTGTGTAAGCGCAGTCTATGAAGCAGACGTTGCAGACCGTGTGGAATATATTTCTTTCAGTATCACAGCATGCAAAGCTTTGCACGAGGCCGACACCGAAGCAAAAGTAGCATATCTTAGCGGAGACAAAACTCCCGATGAGCTGTATGGCATGGGCTTGACCGGACTTGATTACACTCTTGACAGATATACAAGCAATCCTACATGGATTAAGGAAGCACGCGATTTGGAAATGACAACAAACGTGTGGACCATTGACGGAACGGATGACATTGTCAAGAGCAACAATCTGGGCATAGATTTCATTACAACCAACAACCCGGTTGAAGCATTGAAGATTCAGAAGATTTATCAGGAAATGAATCGATAAAGAATCTGATAATCATATTACACAAAGAGGATGAAAAATTTCATCCTCTTTGTTTTTTCTGCAAGTCCCCCATTTCTGCCAAAACTACCACATGGAAACATCGTCAATTTTGATTTCACATAACAGCAAAAGCATCCCGAAAAAAACACATGGCTTGTTGTAAAAAATACAAGCCATATATTTTAAAATACAAGGCACTTATTTTAAAATAAGTGCCTTGTATTTTTCGCAAAAAATCACGCCTGATTTTCAACGACTTGCAAAGGGTGAAAAATATGCCGTTTTCCGCCGCTATTTCCGGGTCTTTTTATAAATGTATCACGCAAAAACAAGTTTCCGAAGCAAACACTTATTGCTTCGGAAACTTATTTATATATATTATTAAATTATAGCAGGAATACAAGGCTTGTGCCTCTTTTTTCGCGGTTCAAACCATTACAAGTCTGCTTCGATATTTTCCAAATCCTTGCGGAACGATTTATCTGTGCTTATACGATGCTCCACAACTGAACAAGAATGAAGAACAGTGGAATGGTCGCGTTTCCCAATAACACTTCCTATTCGCGAATACGATATTCCGGTGTGCTTTTGCACAAGATACATAGCCACTTGTCTGGCTTGCGTGATGCGTTGTTTGCGAGAGACAGAACAAATTTCCTTTGTGCTGACTTCGTAAAACTTTCCAACCTTGTCCAAAATGCTTTCCACCGTGATATTCTTGTCTTTCTGCTTTACGGAACGCGCCACAACTCGTCTGGTAAGCTCCATATCAACATCGGAATCATAAACCACAGAATATGCAAGTATTGCATTTACAACACCTTCAAGATCACGAATATTCTCCGAGGCATTGGCTGAAATATATTCCACAACTTCTTTGGGGAAACTCAAGCCATTGCTTTTTATTTTGCTCAAGAGTATTTTCTTTGCCAGTTTAGCATCGGGTTTGGGCAGTTCTGTAACCAATCCCCACTTGAACCTGGTGAGCAGTCTCTCTTCCACTCCATCCAATTCCACCGGTGGGCGGTCGCTTGTCATTATAAGTTGGTGATGAGTCTGCTGCAAGTGATTGAAAATATGGAAAAATGCTTCCTGCGTAGCTTTCTTGGTTTCTCCGGCAAGCTCCTGTATGTCATCAATAATCAAAACGTCAATGCTCTGATAGAAATTGATGAAATCGTTTCGTTTGTTTTGACGCGAGGCATCGCCATATTGCACCATGAAAAGGTGTGCCGACACGTACAAAACTCGTGTGGAAGGATTCTGGCTCTTTATACGATTACCTATAGCATTTACAAGATGGGTCTTTCCCACACCCGATTTTCCGAATATAAAGAAAGGATTGAAAGTCATCTGTCCTGGATTATCGGCTATGGACATGCCTATGCTTCGCGCCAGTTTGTTTGATGAACCTTCTATGAAATTATCAAATGTATAATCGGGATTCAAACGAGAATCCAACTGCGGCGAAGAGTTACTAACAATGCCGTCAATTAATTTGGGGCTCTTGTTACCGTTATACTCTGCCTCTGCCCTTTCTTTAGTAGAAGATACCGTCTTTTCAATATATCCGTCTCCTGAATCGACAACAACATTATAAACAATGCCTATACCGTTGCCAAATTCATGCTGTATGGCAGAACGGAGAATCTTTATGTAATGCTCTTCTATATATTCGCAAAAGAAATTGGTAGGTACTCGAAGCACCGCCTGCTTGTTCTTGATGCCCTCAAAAACAATAGGACCAAACCATGTAGAGAAAGGTTTTTCCCCTACATTATTACAGATGAATTCAAGACATCTGTTCCACTTTTCTTTATTATCAAGCATCACAATTCATTCAATTTTACACAGACACAAGACATCAGGTTAAACCCAATCGTGTATTTCGGATTGTAAACAACAAAACAATTATATGTTATGCGGTTTTGTATGCGGTTTACATACACCCTTTTTCCTACAGAAAGAGACCTTTTTCAAATGTCTATGCAAAGATGAGAAAAAAAAACGTTGTGGGCAATGCTGTAATAGAATTTGCTGTTACTAAAAAACATAACACGCTTATAATATATTATTTACAAAAAGGCATAACAACGGAATGCTCCCTATGTCAAAGCAAATAAAACAAACGATTTTACAACTTCTACAGCTTCATAAAGGTTCACAAAAAATTTTCGATTGTATTTGGCAACTCCTTTTTTTAGACATACTTAAAAGCAGAATTAAGTAGATTCGGATTTTTCTTGTTATTCTTGGTAATTTTTATAATGATTACAAATTTCAAAGCAAGTATATAATTCCCGAAGTTCATAACAAAAAGTTCTAAGTGCTTTGTTCTACGACCTGAAAGGCATAACTTTGCATGCGGATGTTTATACAAAACACGGATATTGTAGGATAAAACGCCGACAAATACTATTTGTTCCAAAAGGCGTACACTTTTATTGTGCGAATACAGGCATGTACTCGCAAAGCTACTTTATACACAACAAATTATCCTTCAATAATGAAAGAAAATACAATAGAAGATTTTAATTTCAAACTAATTTGCGAATATTTCTCCTTAATACCGAGACAAGGACCGGGGAACGAACAGACAACATTAAAGGCGTTGTCATTCATAAATGATAATTTCGACGAAACATCTCGCATCATAGACATTGGCTGCGGAACAGGAATGCAAACCATTACACTTGCTCAAAATATTAATGGAAATATTGAAGCTATAGATTTGTTTCCCCGTTTCATAGAAATGCTAAATAAACGCTTAGAACAAATGAATCTGCAAAACAGATGTAAAGCAATTGTTGGAGATATGACCAAATTGCAAATACAAGAAGAATCCGCAGATCTAATTTGGAGTGAAGGCGCAATATATAATATATGTTTCAAAAAAGGTTTGCATAAGTGGCGCAGATTTCTGAAGCGAGGAGGATATATTGCAGTTTCCGAAGTAATATGGTTCACCGAGCAAAGACAAAAAGAGGTTGAAGATTTTTGGAAAGTGTACCCCGAAATTGATACAATGGGCAACAAGATAAAGCAAATGGAGAACGAGGGTTACGAAACAGTCGCTGTTTTTCGCATTCCCGACTGTTGCTGGACTACATCTTTCTATGCTCCTCAGAAGAAAGCTCGCGAAATAATCATGCGAAAATATCCTCAGAACGAATGTGTTCAAAATCTTGTGAATTGCATGAAACACGAAGAGGGAATCTTCAATCGTTATCACAAATACTATGGTTATGCTTTCTTTATAGGAAGAAAACTATAATCCTCGCGGGCTTTTACGCCCATTAATTAAAGAAGTTGACCTTTCTTACGGCAATAATTTGCTCGGCAAAGGTCAACTTCTTTTTTTGATCAAATTATTTCAAAACCAAAACTCTTGTTCATCAATTCCAATGCAGGACTTTCTGTCAAAAGTCTCTTAAATTCTTCCACAGGATCTATTGTCTCATCATAAGTTTCGTCTGCTTTGAAATCTATTTCAGGTTTCAGATAGCCGATATTATTACACAAATATTGCAACAAGCCGGAAGATATTTCCTGCATGAATTTAACGACTTGCTGATTCTCGCAAACAACTTCTATAACACCGTCCTCTTTATATTTTGGTTTCATTGCTCTCATACGCGCAGCCACATCATTATAAAAATCAGGGAGCGTGTCGGCATAAGCGAGCCATTCTTTCAAAAGTTTTCCCTCATCGCGCGAATCAAAAACTATTTTCTTTCCAATTGGTTCTTCTTGCTCTATAACAGGTCTCGCTTCTTCTTTAATCTCTGTCGGTTTGTTTCCTATTCCACCCTTTATATAAGAAATGGAAGTTATATTCAATTTCGACGCAGAAGCATTTGCCTTGTTCTCTTCCTTTATATTTTCCTGTCGGTGCGGCTTCTCTTTGCTTGGATTTGCCGTACCTTCGGAATTATTCCCACTGTTTGAAACTTTATAAGACGCAGAATTATCCGCAACCTTTTCTGATTGTGTCGCAGGTTTCGAGAAAATCGGTTTTAGCTGCGATTTTTTCTTTTTCGCATGATGATCGGAGTCATCATCTGCCTGAACTGCCTCAATAAGCGTGATTTCTACAAGAAGTTGTTTATTGCGGCTGTTACGATAGTTCAAACTACAATCGTTGCAAAGCCTCATTACCTTATAAAGTTGCTTAGCACTGCACTTTTGAGCTTGCGCACGATATTGTTCCGCCGTTTGTTTCGAAACTTGAAGCAAAGGCATAGTTCTTTCATCGGAAGCCAACATCAAATTACGAGTATGCCTACCAAGACCATCTATAAAATCACGTCCGTCAAAGCCACGCGAAGAAATTTCATTGAAGTCTATTAGCACCTGAGGTATATTTCTTGCTATTATACTGTCATATATTTTGAAATATGCCGAATAGTCCAGCATATTCATATTCTTTATAACCTGACCATAAGAGATATTTCCATTAGTAAAGACTGCCTGCTGATCGAATAAAGACAAAGCGTCTCTCATACCGCCGTCTGCTTTTTCAGCAATAACTCTAAGAGCGTCCTCTTCGTATGTTATTCCTTCCTTTTTGGCAATCTTTTCCAACTGATAAAGAATATCCTCTACTTCTATCCGCTTGAAATCATAAATCTGGCAGCGGCTTAAAATCGTAGGAATAATTTTTTGTTTTTCAGTTGTCGCCAAAATAAAAATAGCATACGAAGGCGGTTCTTCCAAAGTTTTCAGAAAGGCATTGAATGCACCGGAAGAGAGCATATGAACCTCGTCTATGATAAAAACCTTATAGCGTCCCATTTGAGGAGGTATCTGAACCTGATCAATTAGGTTTCTTATATTGTCAACAGAGTTATTTGACGCTGCATCTATCTCGTGAACATTCAAACTCCTCCCTTCGTTAAAGGAAATACAACTATCGCAAGTATTGCAAGCCTCGCCGTTTGAATCAAGATGTTCGCAATTTATTGTTTTTGCGAATATACGGGCACATGTGGTCTTACCTACGCCTCGCGGACCGCAGAAAAGATAAGAATGCGCGAGTTTTCCGCTTCTTATTGCTCCTATAAGAGTTGTGGTAAGAGCTTTCTGCCCCACTACATCATCAAAACATTGCGGACGATACTTTATTGCTGATACTACGTAATCGCTCATATTTTTCTTTTTATTATTTCAGTTCTCAAAATGCGCCGGCTATTTTTGCTTCCAAGTCAGCTTGTGATGTGCATAACACATCACGCGGTTTGCTTCCCACTTGCGGTCCTACTATTCCGGCTTTTTCCAACTGGTCCATTATCCTGCCGGCACGGTTATATCCAATGGAGAATTTGCGCTGTATGAAAGACGTTGAGCCGACACCCGATTCCACTACGGCATTTGCAGCATCCGTAAAAAGCGGATCTATATGAACCGGCTCATCACTCGTATAACCGGAACCGAATGAACTTCCTTCGGGCAATGGCACTTCAGGAAGTTCGAAGGGAGCAGGATAGCCCTGCTGTGCCGCAATATAATTTGTAATGTCCTCCACTTCGGGCGTATCAACAAAGGCACACTGCACGCGAACCGGCTCTCCACCCGTGTGGAATAGCATATCGCCTCGACCAATCAGCCTGTTTGCACCCGTACGGTCTATAATTGTTCGCGAATCCACCGCTTGCGCCACCTTGAATGCGATACGTGCAGGAAAATTCGCCTTGATTGTTCCCGTTATTATGTTTGCCGTAGGTCTTTGGGTGGCAATTATCATATGTATTCCCACAGCACGAGCCAACTGTGCTATACGCGCAATAGGAGTTTCCACATTCTTGCCCGCAGTCATAATCAAATCGGCAAATTCATCAACTATTACCACTATATAAGGCAAGAACCTGTGCCCTTTCTCGGGATTCAGTTTTCTTTCACAGAAACGCTTGTTATATTCTTTTATATTGCGCACTCTTGCCTTTTTCAAAAGCAAATAACGAGTGTCCATTTCCTTGCACAAACTGTTAAGGGCATAGACCACTCTGTCAACATCCGTGATGACTACCTCGTCATTATTGTCAGGAACCTTGGCAAGAAAATGATTTTCCAATGTAGAATAAATGCTAAGCTCCACTTTCTTGGGATCTACGAGAACCAGCTTCAGTTCTGCCGGATGTTTTGTATAAAGAAGCGAAGTAATTATGGCATTTAGTCCCACGGATTTACCTTGCCCCGTTGCTCCCGCCACAAGAAGGTGAGGCATTTTGGCAAGGTCGAACATGAAAGGTTCGTTGGTTATCGTTTTTCCTATCACAACTGGGAGTTCGGCTTTGAAATTGCGGAATTTTTCGGTATTTACCACACTTTCCATTGACACGGTTTGAGGTTTTTTGTTCGGAACCTCAATACCCACAGTTGTCTTACCCGGTATCGGTGCAATAATACGTATTCCAAGCGCACCGAGAGAACGTGCTATGTCTTCTTCCAATGTTCTGATTTTGGCAATCCTTACTCCCGATGCAGGGGTTACTTCATATAATGTTACCGTTGGTCCTACGGTGGCCGTTATCTCGGTTATTTCCACACCAAAGGTTGAAAGTGTGTTGCGTATGAGTTCTTCGTTTGCCAATTTCTCCGACTCCGAAACCGAAAAGCCTCCGTTATCGTAGTGTTTCAATAAATTTAGCGGAGGGAACTTGTAATGTTCCAAATCCTTTCGCGGGTCATACAAATCCTGCGAATCTTCGACGGTTACAACATTGTTTCCCCCCGGTTCTTCCTCCTCATGGTTTTCTTGCAGCTCCTCTTCTGCAATTTCTTCCGGCTCGGCGGTAGAAACATTATCCTCCGGGGCAGCTTCTTTTGCGGTCTCAATCTTTTCCACAACCTCAGGTTCGTTCACCTGTTCGTTTTCTTCCACTGTTTCATTTTCTTTTTCCACATCATCCACGTTCTTGCGGAATTTCAATTTGCCAAACGATTTTTTAATCAGTCTTACGGTCTCGTCCGAAAGGTAAATAAAATAAATTATAGCCGTTACGAATATAGTGAGAAACGTTCCGGGTTTTCCTATCTTCAGAATCAATGCATCGCAAATAAATTGTCCGTGTTTTCCACCAGGCAAAAAGAACAAACTGTTTAATAAATTGTCCGGGATGAAGAACTGAATTGCCACAGAAAACCATATCATCAAAAAAGCGAAGTTTGCAAACCATTTCCACAGCCTCACTTTTCCCACTTTCATCAATTTCAGAGATACCATTAAAAAGAAAATGGGAATCAGAATTGAAGAAACGCCAAAGCATTTGTTTATGAAATAGTCCGAAAGCGTTGCTCCAAACATTCCACCCCAATTTCCTGCGTCTCTGGCAGTTTCACTCGTACTTTCTATAAGACTTTGGTCCATAGGACCCGTAAAATAAAACGACACAAAAGATATAATTGTGTAAAGGGAGAACAGCAGAACCACAAGTCCCACTACAAACCGTAAATTTTCGCTACTCAACAATTCCTTACCTTCGCGAATTGCTTCTTTTGCCGCAATATCAGAGGTAGCCTTCTTGGATGTTTTCTTTTTTGATGCCATAAACCATTTATCAGAAACGCAAAGTTAATGAAATTTACAATGCTTCTTAAATAATGCACCATACTTTTTTGCCGGACCACAGGAAGCAACGCTCCGCTACTGCGCTTTTTTCTCCCCAACTTCGCACAAAAACATGTTTATTTCCGGTTGTATAAAATTGCATATGCACACACGCAAAAAAACATAAGGCACTTCGTGAAAAATACAAGGCACATATTTGAAAATATAAGGCACTTGTTTCAAAATATATGGCTTGTATTTTTAGTCTTTCTAAATATCTGACAAACAACATCCTATAAAAGTGCATAAAAGTCGTTTTATGCACATATTTACCCACCGGCTTCAAACACACAAACATAATGCCGGTCAATAACGAACCAATACCTATATATTATATAAGGGCTATATCAAGCCAAGTCCGGTTAAGTCTAAAAAAATACAGTTGGATAAAGCCTCACATAGAACTTCCGCACCGTTTTAACAGCCGCGAATCGCTATTTTCTTTGTAAAAAATCAAAAAATCGCTCGAAAAACCATCTTATAACAAATAAAACCATTACCTTTGCAAATAATTAAACTCACAAGCCTGTGAGTTCTTATAAAAATCAGATTACTATATTTCAAAATCAGGTTGGGCTGAAAAACTCTGCCAACATAACAAACCCACATTCAAAAAATGCCAAATTACAGTAAAGATGAGCTCATGCAAAAGAGCGAATCAGAAGTTCGCGAAATAGCAGACGAACTGAACATCAAGCATAAAAGTTCTGACAATCAAGAGGAAATAGTTTATAAAATTCTTGATGAGCAAGCAGTAATAAACGCTGCACAAAAACCGGCACCAAGAAAACGTACCCGCATTGTTAAGAAAGAAATAGATCATGTTTATTCTGCTTCTCAAGACAAAAGTGAGAAGTTGGACAAAAAAGAGCCTGTAAAAGTTCAAGAGTCTGTAGAAGACAAAAACACCGCAGCAACGACAACCGCAAGTTCCCCGGAAGAGGAAGCCGTTCCTGCCAAAGCGACAAAGAGAACCACGGGCAGAAAGACTGTAAAAGAAACGGAAGTCAAGAACAATGGAGCGGAAAGCACCGAAGAAAAAGAAACCGAAGCGATTACCGCAGAAACAAGCACGGCAGCAGAAAACAAGCCGTCTATTTTTGACATGGTCACAGACTACGATATAATTCGTAAAGACCTGTCCGGCGCACAAAAAGAGGAAGAAACTCCTGCCGTAAAGGAAGAAACTGAAAAGGAAAAGAAAGATACAGAGACAAAAGAAGTTGAAGAACAAGAACCCAAAGCAGCCGGCGTTACAACTTCACCCGATGCTAATACGGATTTCATTACAATTGTTGATATTCCTATATTAGATGAATACAAGCTCGGAGGTAACGATGTAAATCCTAACGAAATTCACAGTTACAACAGCACACCTTATTCCGACGAGAGTTTCATAGAGGAAGAAATTGCTACCGGTCGTCTTGGCGGCAGTCAGAGAAGAGAAATTCCTTCTCCCGCTCCGCAGGCACCGCGCTATAATTTCGACCAGATTCTTGAGGGAAGCGGTTGTTTGGAGATAATGCCCGAAGGATTCGGATTCCTTCGTTCTTCCGACTACAATTATTTGGCTTCTCCCGATGACATATATGTTTCAGGACAACAAATAAAAGCATACGGTCTGAAAACAGGAGATGTTGTTGAAGGTTCGGTTAGAATTCCACACGAAGGCGAAAAATTCTTCGCACTTCAGAAAGCAACAAAAATCAACGGCATTAATCCCGAAATTGTAAGAGATAGAGTTCCTTTCGAACATCTTACTCCGTTGTTCCCTAACGAGAAGTTTACTCTTTGCTCCGGAAATTACGACAATATTTCCGCACGTATCGTTGACTTGTTCACCCCTATCGGAAAAGGTCAGCGCGCTCTTATAGTGGCACAACCCAAAACGGGTAAGACAATGTTGCTTAAAGACATTGCCAATTCCATAGCCAAGAATCATCCTGACACATATCTAATGATGCTTCTCATAGACGAACGCCCAGAAGAGGTAACCGATATGGCACGCACCGTAAATGCAGAAGTAATAGCATCCACATTTGATGAACCTGCAACCCACCACGTAAAAATAGCAGGGCTTGTTATTGAAAAAGCAAAGCGTATGGTGGAATGTGGGCACGACGTGGTGATTTTCCTTGATTCCATAACGAGACTTGCGAGAGCTTACAATACGGTTTCGCCCGCAAGTGGTAAAGTTCTTACCGGTGGTGTTGATGCCAATGCGCTGCAAAAACCCAAACGTTTCTTTGGTGCGGCAAGAAATATCGAAGGCGGCGGTTCGCTGACCATTATTGCCACCGCGTTGATTGACACAGGAAGCAAAATGGATGAAGTTATATTCGAAGAATTCAAAGGAACCGGTAACATGGAATTGCAACTTGACCGTACTTTGAGCAACAAGCGCATCTTCCCGGCAGTTAATATTGTTGCCTCGAGTACACGTAGAGACGATTTGCTGCAAGACAAGCAAACACTTGACAGAATGTGGATTTTACGCAAATATATTGCAGACATGAACTCTCTGGAAGCCATCAATTTCGTAAAAGACAGACTTGAAAATACTCGTACAAACGAAGAATTCCTTTTATCAATGAATTCCTGACAAAAGAAAACGATAATATATAAAAAGGCGGAGCTTGTATAATCAAGTTCCGCCTTTTATTTGGAATGTTATCGGCTTTTACTTTTTCTTGGGTATGTTTTTGAGAATTTCAAGAAGGAAATCCCAAACTTTTTCTACCGTCGGTATAAGCAATTTCTCTTCCGGCGAGTGAACGCCGCGAAGTGTGGGACCAAAAGAAACCATATCCATGTGCGGGTATCTCTCACTAAACAATCCGCATTCCAAACCTGCGTGTATGGCAAGGACTTTCGGTTCTTTATTGAAGAGACGTTTGTACGAATCAACCGCAAGTTTTAATAATTCACTATCGGGATTTAATTTCCAACCAGGGTATCCGTCAGTAGTAAACACTTCTGCCCCACCCAATTCGAAAGCTGCGGCAACAGTTGCGCTCATATTCTTGCGCGCACTACCAATATTTGAGCGCTGCGAAGTAACAATTTCTATTTCATTGCCATTCTTATGAATACTTGCAAGATTTGACGACGTTTCAACCAGCCAATCTATATCTTGAGACATGGCAAAAACACCATTGTCTACAGCCTGCAAAGAAGCAATTATCTTCTTGGCGCACTCTTTCTCTATTACATCTGCGGCATCTGCACTCTCCACATAGAACTTCAAAGACTTCTCCGTTACAGAATACTCCTCTTCTATTTCGGAAACATATACATTTGCGTCAATGCGAATATTTTCCTTGTCTTTCATGGGCACAGCACAAACTGCCCAACCATCACGAGGAATAGCATTATGGAGACCTCCGCTTTGAATATCGGAAATGCGCAGATCAAACTTCTTCATTTCATTATAAAGGAAGCGAACGAGCAGTTTATTTGCATTTGCACGTTTCTTTTCTATATCATCTCCGGAATGTCCTCCCGTGAGTCCGCTAATACCAACCTTGAAGAAATAATAATCTTTTGGGGCTTCTTCCATATTAAAATGGAAAACGGCTTTAGTACTTGCACCACCGGCACAACTAATAAAAATTTCGCCCTCGTCTTCACTGTCAAGATTCAAAAGATATTTGCCTGTCATAAAACCGGATTTCATGCCACTTGCACCGGTAAGTTGTGTTTCCTCATCACGAGTAAAAACACATTCCAAAGGTCCGTGTTCTATGCTATCATCTTTCAAAACAGCAAGTTCCATGGCAACTCCAATGCCATCATCTGCACCAAGAGTTGTACCTTTTGCCTTTAGCCATTCACCATCTACTTCTGTATTTATGGGATCGTTCATAAAATCGAACTCGATATTCGAATCCTTTTCACAAACCATGTCCATGTGGCTCTGAATTACGGTTGTTTCTCTGTCTTCATAGCCTTTGGTAGCAGGCTTACGAATTATAACATTGCCTACTTCGTCAACTTTTGTTTCCAAACCGAGTTTCTCGCCATAGTTTTTCAGAAACTCAATCATCTTTTCTTCTTTCTTTGAAGGACGCGGAATCTTATTTATTTCTGCAAAACAGGCAAACACTTCCGCCGGCTCCATTTTTACTTTTGTCATAATGTCAGTATTTTTTCTTTTGATAAAACTTTGTCATCTTAATATAATCAAAAAAGTTGTATCAGTCTAATAATCAGCATAGTTGTTTCGACTGTTTTATTTATGGTAACGATTTAGCGAAAGTCAGACTACTTCTACCTGCTTTACTTTGCATAATGGTTCAAACAACTCTTGCGCTTGCAAAGATATGGTATTTATTTGATAACGCCAAATAGTTTAGTAGCCATGTTCGCTACAACCATAAAATATCTTGTATATCAGAAGAAATAGAGAATGTTTAAAAGTGGACATTCTCTATTGCTATTTCTATTTCACCAAAGTCAATCATCGCATTAAAAAGACTTACCTTGTTGGCATTTCGCAAATCTTCCAATGTAATATCTGCTTTTTGTATCATTCCCTTGTCCAATAGTGCGGCTCTTTTTGTGCCTGGCAATAAGGGATGTCTGGGAGTCACCCAATATTTGCCATCAAATATGGCAAGGTTCGTGAATGAGGTATCCGTTAAAAGTCCATGTTTGACGATGATGATGTCGGCACAGTTTCCTTTCTGTGCGACCAAGGCATTGAGGCGACTGCGGTCGGTACTTTTGTAGCCATACGTTATCGTGTCGTCTTCGACCACTTGAAGTGAGTTTATGTTTCGAATAAAATACGGAGCATACTCTACTGCTTCAACTCCTTGTTTGCCATACACCACTCTCGTCTTGTAAAAATCCATACTTTCCATTGGATTTATCAGTTTTTCCAATGAAGGCATGGACGCATTGCATAATGAAGGAAAGAATTTACAGATTGTTCTTTCCATTCTTTCCTGATGGTATGCAAGAGCTTGTGTCTTTCCATTCACAATCTTTATTGTCTCTACAAATTGCTGTGCCATATTAAAATCAGTCCTATTCAAAAGGAAGATACACTTTTTGTAACACTTCCTCGTATTCTTTTCTGCAATCACTCTTCGAAGTAATGCCTCCTCCTGCCTTGAAAGAGAACGCCAAAAATATCCGTAGCCATTTTTACTACGTTTGAAAAAAATGCTTACCATTATTCTTGAATGCGATAACTTTAAGATATAAAATGGTTACTGATCTGTGATGTAACAATGAAAAATCACAAATATTTTACATCCTCAAAAAAACTCCGTAAACCGTTACATTCATTGGCAGGTGCAACTGTTATGGAGTAATACTCTACGCACTTACTTCTTTATCGTTAA
>ENA-ORRN01000753-ORRN01000753.1-human-gut-metagenome-genome-assembly--contig:-NODE-753-length-24959-cov-3.815572_pt1 | contig 24959 bp, 23 predicted proteins | sample MGYA00242174_ERZ509132 | MGnify/ENA primary metagenome ERZ509132 (study PRJEB26280, sample SAMEA2338671) | human gut metagenome | biome: human gut; feature: human-associated habitat; material: faeces... | reverse complement strand
ACATGTGAACGGTATTTGATGAAAGATTTCTATATTCCATCATAAAAGTAAATTTGTTTAAAGCTTCATCTTTATTCATAACAACACATCCTTTCAAAAAATAAAGACAAAACTATGATAGAATAAGAAACAGGAGAAGAACTAGGCTATATTAAAAAAAGCCCACACTCGCCAGAGTGTGTTAGTTCAATGCTTCCATGACCAGAAATATAAACACATGCCGCAACAAAGATCATACATACTAAGGAAATTTTATCTGCTTTTCTATCTTGTCTAAAACTTTCCATTTTGTATACATCTAAATTGTGAATAATATTTGCGACTTCTTCATTCGAATAATTCAAACTCTTTTTACATGATATCAATTCAGCCACAGAAACATGCAAAGATTCAGATAGGGCAGGTAACAATTGAATGTCTGGATATCCTATTCCACGTTCCCATCGGCTAACAGCTTTATCTGTGACATGTAGCTGTTGAGCTAATTCCATTTGCGTCATATTGTTTTCTTTTCTTAACTTACAGATAAACATTCCCATATCTTTTGCGTTCACATATATCACTTCTTTCTATAATAATTTATATCCATTCTATCAAATAGGCAATCAACGTGTCGTTTATACAATGTATTCGGGTTATTTCTATCTGATTTATCATATGAAAAAGGAGTAAAATCATAATTCTACTCCTTACATGCATTATTCTTCTGTATTTTCTTCGGATTCTACTTCAGGCTCTTCATGATCTACCAATGTCATACGCGTTACTTTCGCGTCCCCATTTAAGTTGATCAATCTTACACCTTGTGTATTTCTTCCATAGATTCCTACATTCTCTAATGCCACACGAATCATGATTCCATCACTGGCAACAATCATCGCATCTTCTTTACCAGTAACCGCACGCATACACATTAGCTTACCAGTCTTTTCTGTGATATTAATTGTACTAACACCTTTTTTACCACGAGAAGTCAAACGATAATCCTCGAACTTACTACGTTTACCATAACCATTTTCAGAAACAACAAGAACTGTGTCCCCTTCACTTGATAGTGCAGCACCTACAACTTCACTGCCGTCACAATTGAATCCTAATACACCACTTGCGCTACGTCCCATGATACGAACTTGATCTTCATTGAATCGAACAGCTTTACCATTTGATCCAGAAATAATTACTTCATCTTGACCTGTAGTTAATTTCACAAAACGTAATTCATCATCTGGTTTTAAACTAATCGCAATCTTACCATTACGATTGATATTTTCAAATTCAGATACCGATGTACGTTTTACAATACCATTCTTTGTGACAAATAATAATGTTTCACTTTCATCATCCTTAGGAACAGCTACAAGAACATTTACTTTTTCACCTTTTTCCAAAGTCATTAAATTCACAATTGGAATTCCTTTAGATGTTCTAGATCCGCTTGGAACATTGTATCCTTTTAATCGATATACACGACCCTTATCTGTAAACAACAATAAGAAATCATGTGTTGACATTGAAATCATTGTATCGATAGAATCTTCTTCATTTAACGTTAATGATTTAATACCGCGTCCACCACGATTTTGAGCACGATATGTATCTACAAGCTGACGCTTAATATATCCTGATTCAGTTAATGTGATAATTACATCTTCAACTGGAATTAAGTCTTCATCTTCCATATCAACAGAAGCATCACTAATTTCCGTTCTTCTTTCATCCCCATATTTCTGATCAATTTCAGTTAAATCATCACGAATGATTTTAAGAACACGATCATGATTTGCCAAGATATCCTTTAAATCTTCAATCGTTAATAATAATTGTTGATATTCATTTTCAATCTTGTCTCTTTCTAATCCAGACAATCTTCTTAATTGCATAGCTAAGATTGCTTTTGCCTGAATCATACTCAATCCAAACGCATCACATAAATCTTGAGATAAGCCTGCCTCATCTTTTTTAGAACTGCGAATCATATGAATAACTTCATCAATATGATCCATCGCAATACGTAAACCTTCTAAAATATGTGCACGATCTTGTGCTTTCTTTAACTCAAATTGAGTCTTTCTAACAACTACATCAACCTGATGATCAATATAATCATGAATAATATCTTTTAATGGTAATTGTTTAGGGCGCCCATTTTCAAGTGCCAACATATTGATACCAAATGAAGTTTGAAGTGGTGTTAATCTAAACAACTGATTTAAGATTACTTCTTCCTGTGCATCCTTCTTTAATTCCATGACGATACGAATACCTTCACGATTACTTTCATCATTTAAATAAGTAACCCCCTGAATAGCTTTATCACGAATTAAAGAAGCCATCTTAGTAATTAAGTTTGCCTTATTAACCTGATAAGGAATTTCATAGAAAATAATCTGTTTCTTTCCATTTGATAATTCCTCAACACGATACTTAGAACGAATCATAATCGATCCACGTCCAGTTTCAAATGCTTGACGAATTCCTTTTCGACCTAAAATGATACCACCAGTAGGGAAATCAGGTCCTTTAATGACTTCCATCAATTGAGGAATTGTAATATCTGGATCATCCATTACCGCAAAAATAGCTTGAATTGTTTCTGATAAGTTATGTGGTGGAATATTTGTTGCCATACCAACCGCAATACCAACAGCCCCATTGATCAATAAGTTTGGAATACGGCTAGGAAGCACAACCGGCTCATTTTCTTCACCATCATAGTTTGGAATAAAATCAACCGTATCCTTTTGAATATCTCGCATCATTTCCATAGAAATTTTAGACATACGAGCTTCCGTATAACGCATTGCCGCAGCTCCATCTCCATCTAGAGAACCAAAGTTTCCATGTCCATCCACTAGTGGATATCGATAAGAGAAATCTTGGGCCATACGAACCATTGCATCATATACAGCTGTATCACCATGAGGGTGATACTTACCAATAACTTCACCAACAATACGAGCACTTTTTTTATGTGCAACCCCTGAAGTAATTCCCAATTGATTCATCGCATGTAAAATACGACGATGAACAGGTTTCATACCATCACGAACATCTGGTAATGCACGTGAAACAATAACAGACATTGAATAATCTAGAAAGGCTGTACGCATTTCTTTGGATATTTCAACATCTTCTACATAGTCATATCGCTTATTTTCTTCTTCCATAAGGACCTCCTACTAGTAATCCAAATTAGCGTATACAGCATTTTCCTGAATATATTCACGACGAGGCTCTACATCCTCACCCATCAACATATCAAATACACTGTCCGCTTCCATCGCATCATCAATAGTGACACGTTTCAATACTCTATGATGTGGATCCATGGTTGTTTCCCACAACTGTTCTGCATCCATTTCACCTAAACCTTTATAACGCTGAACTTTGTATCCTTCTTTAAATTCTTCACGCAACTGATCCATTTCCTGCTCTTTATATGCATAGGCAATCTTTTTACCTTTTTGCACCTTGTATAAAGGCGGTTGTGCAATATAAACATATCCACCTTCAATAACAGGCTTCATAAAACGATATAAGAACGTCAACATCAATGTACAAATATGACTACCATCAACATCGGCATCGGTCATAATAACAATCTTGTGATAACGTAATTTAGATACATCTACATCTTCTTGAATACCACATCCAAAAGCAGTAATCATACTACGGATTTCCTGGTTTTCAAAAATACGATGTGTTCTAGCTTTTTCAACATTTAAAATCTTACCACGCAAAGGTAAAATTGCTTGTGTTTTCGCGTCACGACCTTGTTTCGCGCTGCCCCCGGCAGAATCACCTTCGACAATATAGATTTCACATTCACTTGCATCTTTACTTGAACAATCCGTTAACTTACCCGGTAATGAGCTAATACCATCCAATGCAGATTTACGACGTGTTAATTCACGAGCTTTTTTAGCCGCAATTCTTGCTTTGCTGGCAATCTCTGCTTTTTCCACAATAGCCTTGGCAATATCTGGATTTTCTAAGAAGAAACGATTGATTTGTTCTCCAGCAATATTAGAAACAATCTTACGAACTTCGCTATTTCCTAATTTTGTCTTTGTCTGTCCTTCATATTGAGGATCTGGATGCTTCACAGAAATAATCGCAACCAAACCTTCCTTAACATCATCTTGAGATAAAGTTTCATCCTTTTTGATCATGTTGTTGTTTTTCGCATACGTGTTTATACAACGAGTCAAAGCCATTCTAAAACCGTCTTCATGATATCCACCTTCATGCGTATGAATATTATTACAGAATGAATAAATACTTGATTGATAGCCATCATTATATTGCAATGCAACTTCTGCAAGAATTCCATCTTGCAATCCTTCTACATAAATAACTTTATCGCTGATTGTACTCTTATTCTTATTTAAGAATTGTACATACTCAATAATTCCACCTTCATACTTATAGTCATTGCTTTGACCATCTGGCGTTCTTTTATCTGTTAAAGTTAAACGAATATCTTTATTTAAGAATGCAAGCTGACGCAAACGAGAATTTAATGTTTCATAATCATAAATAGTTGTATCTTTAAAAATCTGCGAATCCGCCTTAAAACGAACCAAAGTACCCGTTTCAGTTGTTTCACCAATAACTTTTAATGGTTCAACCGCATGACCACCATTTTCAAAACGAATAAAATAAATTTTTCCATCTTGGAATACAGTAACCTCTAACCATTCACTCAATGCGTTAACAACACTAGCACCAACACCATGTAAACCGCCGGAAACCTTATATGCGCCCCCACCAAATTTACCACCAGCATGTAAAACTGTCATAATGGTTTCAACTGCACTAATTCCCGTCTTTTCATGAATTCCAACCGGCATACCACGCCCATTATCACGTACCGCAATAATGTTATCTGGCTCAATTGTTACATCAATTCGATTCGCAAATCCAGCTAATGCCTCATCAATACCATTATCTACGATTTCCCAAACCAAATGGTGGAGTCCACGAGCCGAAGTCGAACCAATATACATTCCTGGTCTCAAACGAACCGCTTCTAACCCTTCCAACACTTGAATATCATCCGCAGTATACGAATGTTCTACTTGTGTAGCTTGTGATTCTAATTCTTCAAATTCAAGAATCTCTTTTTGTAATTCATCCTGACTCATTTTAAGACCTCCTTGATTCTCCCTTTTTCTATATCATAGAATCGCACTTCACGATTCCAATTTATATTTAATCTCTCTGTTGTTGTTATAAAAATTTGCATATCTCTAGGAAGCTTTTCAATTAGCTGACGCTTTCTAAAATCATCTAGTTCACTAAATACATCATCCAACAATAATATTGGATATTGCCCGCTCTTTTCATAAATAATTTGAGCCAACCCCAACTTAAGTGCCAATACAAAACTTCTTTTTTGTCCCTGACTTGCGACTTCACATACAGGATTTTCATTTAATTCAAACAAAATATCATCTCTATGAATTCCAATCAAAGTCTGATGATATCTTTTTTCTTTTTCAAAAACCTTATCGTACGCTTCCTTCATATGACTTTTCATATCCGGATCAATAGGAATAAAAGTCATATATTTTGCACCTATCTCTTCTTTTTCATTTGAAAAGAAAGGATAAAGCTCACGTGCTTTATTCATCAAAGAATTTAGAAATTCATTTCTTTGTTTGATAATCACACTTTGAACTTCTATCATCTGGTCTAAATAAATCTGTACTAAACATTCATCTATATTACTTTGCTTCAAAGCTTGATTTCTTTGTTTTAAAAGTTTTTGGTAAGAAGACAAAGTAGATGTATAAGTTTTTGATAACTTCATCAATTCCATATCAATAAATCGTCTTCGATTTTTTGGAGATGAAGTAAATAAAGATAAATCATCAGGACAAAACAAGATGGCATTTTCAATCCCAATAAAATCTGAATATTTTTTAACCGGATTTTGAAAACGAAATAAATGCTTTTTTTGATGATCCACAATCACTTTCAATTCTTCTTTTCTGTGATTAGACTCTACGATTGCTTGAACACAAAATTCATTACATCCATGCATGATCATACTGTCCATTTGATTTGTGCGAAACGAACGCAAATGACTTAAAAAATAGATAGCCTCAATTAAATTTGTTTTTCCTTGTGCATTTTTTCCATATAAAAAATGAATGCATTTTGGTACAAAAGAAAAAGACATGGTTTCATAATTACGAAAATGAAAACATGTCAGTTTTTCAACATTCATTTCACTTCGATCCTTATTCCATTAGTTTCTACAATATCTCCATGGTAGATTTTCTTTCCACGACGATTTTCATTAACGCCGTTTACGAATACTTCCATGCTTGCTAAATATTCCTTAGCCTGTCCGCCGCTATAAACAACGTCACAAGCTTTCAGCAATTGTGCTAATGTAATATACTCATCTCTTAATTCAAATTCCATGAAAATACCTCTTTTCGCACTCTAATTATATCATAAAACCTCATAAATATCTATGCGTACAGAGATACCGATATAAAAAGAAACCGTTTAAAACAAGTTTAAACGGCATTTTCTTTAATCATAACTACGAATTGGCACCAAAATCATTAACACTGACGCATCTTCAGGGTTAGATACCTTGATTGGCTTCATAAAACCAGAAAATTCAATCAATACTTTTTCACAACCTAAAGCTTTGATTGCATCCAACATATAAGTTCCATTACATGTTAATGAGATTTCTTCTCCCTCATACTCACATTTTGTTAACACTTCATCAGAATTACCAATTTCACTAGAGTATGTCTTCACATGAGTTTCTTGTGGGGTACATTCTAATTTAATTAAATGTACCTTATCATTACGAATAAAGTTTGTACGATCAATTGTACCTGCAATTTCATATGAGTCTACTAACATCTTCGAAACACAGCTTGTTGGAATGATTCTTTGTACATCTGGGAAAGTTCCATCAATCAAACGAGTTTGAATGATTGTTTTATCAAATACAAATTGAGCTTTTTTAGAATCTGCAAAAATATCAATAGTATCATCATCTGAAACGGAACGAACCACTTCCGTTAAAGATTTACTAGGAATGGTAATATTAAAATCTTGACTTGAACCTAATTCAATTGTCTTTCTTGCTAAACGATAAGAATCTGTTCCTGAACAATACAACATATTACCTTGAGAATTAAAATTAACACCCGTTAAAACAGGACGTTGATCTTTATCGCTGCACGCAAAGGCAGTCTGAGAAACAATAGATTTTAAATCTGTTGCTTTTAGAACAAAATGATGGTTTGGTTGTGTAAAATCAATATCTGGATATTCATTGGAACGAATACCATTTAAATTAAATTGTCCATTGTCACTTGAAATTCGCACTAAAGAATAATCAATGACTTCAATTTCAATGTTTTTACAATCTAATTTACGAACAATTTCTAATAAGTATTTAGAATCAATAATAATTGAACCTTCTTCTTCAATATCTAAATTATTCAATTCACCAGGAACAATTACAGTACGAATAGATATATTGGAATCACTACCTGTTAAAGTCATAGAATCATCTTTTAAATCTATACAGATACCTGATAATGCAGGTAGTGGAGAAAAAACACTAATAGCTCTAGAAACTATAGATAGTTTGTCATAAAAATATTTTCGATCAATTGAAAAATGCATAAAATCCTCCTTTTATTAATATATTTATATATTAATTATAATATAAGCGACTGTATAAGTGTGTAGAAAATGCACAGACCCTTTAATATACATGCTTTTCTGTCAATTTTTGGATGTGGATTCCATGAGGAATACAGTGTATAAATCAAGAATCCAAAGTACTACGTATTTTTTCTACAGCCGTCTTAAAAGCTTCATCTTTTTGAATCAATTTTTTAGCACGTTCATACGAACTAGAAATTGTCGTATGATCACGCCCTCCTAATTCTTGCCCAATCGATACATAAGATTTATGAAGCAAGTCTCTAGATAAGTACACACAGATGTGTCGAGCATTCGCAATAAATTTTTGACGACATTTACCCTCTAGATCCTTATAAGATAAACCATAAAAGCGTGTAACGGCTTTTTTAATTTTTTTAATTGTTAATTCATCCGATTGCGATACAATAGGCTCTTTAATTAGTACTTTTCGTGCAAAATCCATATCAATTACATCTGGATTGAATAAAGTTGCGTTAAAAATTAAGCGATTTAAGGTACCTTCTAGATTTCTGACATCATTTGAATATTTACCAGCTAAATAATCAATAACATCCTCACTCATATTCACACCTTCTTCGCGACCTTCTATCTTCTTCTTTAAAATAGCTTTACTCGTTTCGAATTCAGGCTTAGAAATACTGATTGTTAATCCGGAAACAAATCGTGAAATTAATCGAGACTGTAAACCACTTATTTCACTAGGATGCATATCACTTGTGATAATGATCTGTGTATTTTTTTGAATCAATTGATTGTATACGGTAAAAAAGATTTCTTGGCTGCTAGAATGCTGTTGCAAGTTTTGAATATCATCAATTAAAAAATAATCACAATCTAAAAGCTGTTCTTTGACTCTTTCCACAGTATTTCCATGGACATTTTTAGTCTTCATGGCCTCTATTAATAAGGAAACTAAATCCCCACTATACATATAGATGACTTTACACTCAGGATGTTCCTTCGCTAAATAGTTTCCCATCGCATGAAGTAAATGTGTTTTACCTAAGCCAGAATTTCCATATAACATAAGCGGATTAAAAAGATGTGAAGTTGTTTGAGTACAACACGCTAAACATGCAGCATAAGCTTCCGCATTCGAATTTCCTTCAACAAAGTTTTCAAATGTATATGACGGATTAAATTTGTTTTCTAATAAAACATTCGTTCTTTGTTTAACAACCTCTTCAGGCATCATCTTTTCCATTTCTCTTTGATGAATATATTGAATGGTTAAAGTATCTCCCCAAACTTCACTCAGTGTAGATTCAAAAAGCTCTTTTTCTTTTTGTTTCTTCAAAATACTGAAAGTAATGGTCGAACGATAAGCTACATAAGCTATATTATCTTCTATTTTAAATAGAGTGGTTTTAGAAATCCATGAATTAAATGTATGAGTATCAAAATAGTTGGATTCTTGAATTTTTTGTAAAGTTTCATTCCATATCGATGCATAAGACATGGTAGACATAGTAAAACCTCCTTGCAGTAGTATTATTATACACGATTTTTACTCTTATCCCCATTTAATATTTGGGGATATAAAATATGCACATGTGGATAAATGTGTAAAAAAAATGAATCACATTGGGATAACTCACTTTATATTCATGTTAAATACATAGAGAATCATTGTAAAATAAAGGATATAAAACACTTTTCCATAGTTATACAGAGTATAAAAATAATAGATCTTTATCCACTGTATAACTCATGTATTTATATACTTTTTAACTGTATATACCATAATAAAATTTTAAAACATACATATCCATATATTTTATATGTGGATAATATATAGACCATTTTGTGTAAAACTAATAAAATGTTATAATGAAGTGCAGGAATAAAAGGGGTATAAAAGTATATGTATATTTTTAAGTCGGATATAAATAAAAATGAATATGATCACTTTGTAGAAAATCATCCTAGTTGTAATTTGCTTCAAAGCTATGACTGGGCAAACATAAAAAATAATTGGAAACCCATTTACACTGGAGTATATGAAGACGAACGATTAATTGCGGCAGGATTGGTATTGATTCGTCCGTTACCTTTGTCTTTTTCAATGTTTTATTTGCCTAGAGGACCAATTTTGGATTTTAAGAATAAAGAATTATTAAATTTTTATTTTACAGAATTAAAGAATATTGCTAAAAAAGAACATTGCTTGTTTATAAAATTCGATCCAAGTATTTTAGTTTCTAGTTTTCATTTAGATGAAGAAAGAAAAGAATTTAATTATAAGGAAGAGTTCGAAAATATTAAATCTTGTAAAGCCATTCATTATGGATTCAACAAGGATTTTGATACAACGGTTCAACCAAGATACAATATGGTTGAATATGCGGATGATTTTGGCATGGATAGTTTATCCAAAAAAGGAAAAAAGAATATTAAAGTTGCCCAGAAACAAAATCTAGATATTCAATTTGGACATAAAGAATTATTAGATGATTTCGACAAAGTTATGAAATGTACAGAAGAAAGAAAAGGTATTTCTTTAAGAACAAAAGAATATTATGAATTACTTCTAGATACATATAAGGATGATGCGTTTATCACTTTAGCTTATTTCCATATTCATGATATGTTAAATGAAACGAAGGAAAGATATGAAAAGTGTTTATTGGATCTAGATAATTGTCCAGAAAACGCAAAGAAAAAACGTTTCACATTAGAAGAATTAAAAGATTCGTTGGAAAAGAAAATCAGTAAATATGAAGAAGATGTAAAAACATATGGAGAAACAGTCTGTGTTTGTGGAACATTAACTGTAAAATATGGTCATACATCAGAAATTCTATATGCAGGTATGAATGAAGATTTCAAACGATTAATGGGACCTTATTTAACTTGGTATAAAACAATGGAAAAATGTTTTGAACTTGGATGTAATACAAGTAATATGGGTGGAATTGAAGGAACTCTAAAAGGAGGACTTGTTGATTTTAAAGAAATTTATCATCCAAGAATCAATGAATACATAGGAGAATTTGATATTCCAGTAAATTCATTATTGTATAATGTAGCATTTAAATTTTATAAAAAAATCAAAGAAAGAAACACAAAACACAAATAATTTAAGCATGATTTAAGTACGACTATCTATTATGTCCAAGTAAGGATGGAATTTGATATGTCGTATTTATTTTTTAAAGATATAAACCAAGAAGAATTTGATGAATTTGTGAAAAATCATGAATGTTGTAATTTGCTCCAAAGTTATAACTGGGCAAAAGTAAAAAATAATTGGGATCACATGTATACAGGTGTATATAAGGATAATGAATTAGTCGCAACAGGTTTAGTGTTGATAAAAAGACTCCCATTATCATTTTGTATGTACTACTTACCTCGAGGTCCAATCATGGATTATAAGGATAAAGAGCTTGTTCAATATTATTTTGATCAATTAAAAAAGTTAGCCCAAAAAGATCATTGTATCTTCATTAAATTTGATCCTGCTATTCATGTTAATGATTATGATTCAAAATCGTATAATACAAATAGATATAAGGAAACAGAAATATATTTAAAAGATGTAAGGCAATTCATAAAGGATATACAATGCATATTTCGGATACAGTTCAGCCAAGATTTCAATCGAACGTATATTCATATGAAAATATAGAGGAAATCTTACCAAAACATACGAAACGCTTAATTAAAGATGCCAATCGAAGAAATGTACAAATCATTCATGGACATTTAGAATTATTAGATGATTTTAGTCGCTTGGTTGAATTAACGGAATCAAGAAAAGGTGTGGCATTAAGAGATAAAGGATATTTTAAAACACTATTAGAGAATTATCTGAATGGTGGAGTCATCTTTCTAGCTATGTGTAATGTGTATCAGTTGAATAAAGAAGCAAAAATAAAAAAGGTAAAACTTGAAAAGGAAATTGCTCAAACTTGTGAAAATGCAAAAAAGAAATTGCATCGTTTAGAAGATCAATTACGAAGTGTAGATAATGATATAAAAGAATTTAAAGAAATATTTTCTGAATTTGGGAAAGAAGACAAAGATATCGCGATTGCAGGAATACTTAGTATTCAATATGGAAATACTTGCGAAATGTTATATGCAGGAATGGATGAAAGATTTAAAAAGTTCATGCCACAATATTATAAAGAATATGTGGAAAACTTTAAATGGGCATTTGAAAGAGGATGTTCATGGAGTAATATGGGAGGTGTAGAAGGAACTTTAGATGATGGATTAACAAAATTCAAAGACAATTTCAATCCAACAATAAATGAATTTATTGGTGAATTTGATATACCAGTTTATCCATTCATGTATCGTTTAACACAAAAAGCATATAAAATACTGAAAAGTAAGCATATGTGATAATTATTTTATTGACAATCATTTTAATTTGTGTTTATAATGTTTGAGCAATCTTATTTGAAAATTTAGAAGAAGAAAAGACTGAGAGGTGTAATCAAGATGAAAAGAACATATCAGCCAAGTAAGAGAAAACACCAAAAAGTTCATGGTTTCCGTGCTCGTATGGCAACTGTTGGTGGACGTAACGTTCTTTCTAGAAGAAGAGCGAAAGGCAGAAAGGTTTTATCCGCATAGAAATCACCTGCTAGGTGATTTTTTTGTCTGGATAGGGAAATAACATGAAAAAAGTGTTTCGTGTATTAAAAAACTATGAGTTTTCTTCCATCATCCAGAATCGACAATTTGTTAAGTCGTCGTCATTTGTATGTTATTTTCAAAAACGAAAATTGGACCATGCAAGAGTCGGAATCAGTGTTGGCAAAAAATTAGGAAATGCGGTTTGTCGAAATAAAGTTAAAAGACAACTTCGTAGTATCGTTGATGACGTATTTACCTTTGAAGAGGGATATGATGTTATTATTATAGTTCGACCTGCCTACACGAATAAATCGTTTGAAGAAAATAAAAATGAAATGAAAGAAAATCAAAATCGGATAAATAAAAGATTTTTGAAAAAGTAGAGGAATAAAAAATGAAACAATTTTTGCAGAAAAAAGCAAAATTGGTCTTTCTATGTATGTTGGTATTATTAACATGTACGGCTTGTGCAAATCCAAGAGGTAGAGATGGAAAAACATTAGCAGACCAAATTATTGCAAGTGAAGAAACAACAATTGATGCAAGTCAAATCAATTACAAAGACATTTCTGATAAGAAATTAAAGAAAGAAATTAAAAAGAATATTAAAGATGGACAATATACAATTCAACCAACAACTTTTAAAGATTCTATGTCTAAAGGATGGTTTGAAGGTTTAATTGTTTGGCCAATTGCACAAATTATTAACTTAATTTCTTCAAAAACAGATGCGGGTGTAGGTATCATTTTAACAACATTGTTAATTCAGATGCTTGTATTTGTATTTACACGTAAATCACAAATGTCTACACAAAGAATGCAGGAAATCTCACCTGAAATTCAAAAGATTCAAAATAAATATAAAGATAAAACAGATGAGCGTTCTAAAATGCAAATGGCTCAAGAAATGCAAAATCTTTATCAAAAATATAATATTCATCCATTTGGCTCAATGTTGATCACTTTCATTCAGCTACCAATCATGATGGGTATGTATTATGCTACAATGCGTTCTGTAAGTGTTGTAAGTGGAAGCTTTATGGGTATTTCTTTAGCGGGGACACCACTTGATGGATTTAAAGCTTTAGATATCGCATATATCGCAATTTATGTATTAATGGTTATTTTCTATATTGTTTCAATGAAATTACCTCAATGGTTAAAGAAATGGCAAGATAAGAAAGATAACGTTAAAGTTAAAAAATATGCACAAGAAGAAACAAATCCTATGGCTAACAGCATGAATATGTCAATGTACTTCATGACAGCTATGATTTGTATTATGTATATTTCATGGCCAATGGCGATGTCATTCTATTGGTTAGTATCAAGTGTGATTCGTGTATGTCAATCATTGATCCTACACCAAGTTATGAACAAAAAGTAGGTAATACATATGGGATTCGCAAAATTTACTGGGAAAACTTTAGATGAAGCTTTAAATGCTGCATGTAACGCAAAGGGATGCACAAAAGAAGAACTTCATTATGAAGTTACAGAAGAAAAAAGTGGTTTTTTAGGAATTGGAAAAACAATTGAAATTGAAGCATATTGCCAAAAAGATATTGAAGATTTCATTAAATCCTATATTCAAACATATTTTGATAATGCAGAATTGGATGGAACTGTTGAAATTGAAAATGATCATGGTTTCTATCGTATCACTGTAAATACAAAGAACAATGCGATTATGATTGGTAAAGCTGGTAAGTCTTTACAAGCATTCAATCGTTTAGTAAAAGCTGCAGTTAGTGCGGCATTCAAAAAGCGTGTCGGTCTATTAATCGATGTAAATGGTTATAAGGAAGAAAGATACGAAAAAATTTGTAAAATGGCAGTTCGCGTCGCAAAAGATGTGCGTCGTACAAAAGTAGATGCCGTATTAGATCCAATGCCAGCTGATGAAAGAAAGGCAATTCACAATGCTTTAGCAGGAATGAACGATATTTCTACTAAGAGTGAAGGCGAAGGCGAAGGGCGTCGTTTGCACATTTTATATACACCAGGAAAAGATGAAGAATAACGGGATTATCCCGTTATTTTTTTGAAGGAGGACTTCATGAAAATTATTATCGGATTAGGAAATATTGGTAGAGAATACGAAAACACACGTCATAATGCAGGATTTATGGCAATGGATAAATTAGCACAAATGTTAGAAATGGATTTTAATCAAGAAAAATTTTCGGCTTATTTTTCAAAAAAGAAGATTGATGGAGAAGATATTATTTTATTAAAACCAACTACATATATGAATAATAGTGGTATCGCTTTAAGACAATGCATGGATTTCTATAAAGTATCCGCAGAAGATATCCTTGTATTATATGATGATATGGATATGCCTGTTGGAAAACTTCGTTTGCGTCAAAAAGGCAGTGCCGGAGGACATAATGGGATTAAAAGTATAATTTCTCACATTGGTACGCAAGAGTTTGATCGTATTCGCATTGGTATTGGAAAAGATAAAATGATTCCGGTTGTAGATTGGGTATTAGGAAAATTTCCTCAAGAGCAACAAGAAGATTTAAATCATGCTTTAGAACAGGCCGCAAAAGCAGCTAAATTTTCAATTAAACACTCTTTTAGTGATACAATGAACAGATATAATAAAAAGTAGAAGGTGATATTCTTGAAAGAGACAATATTAGATAAACTACAAGACAATCCTATCGTTCAACAAATGCTTCAATTTGGAAATAATATAGGAAACCTACTTCCAAATGAAGAAGCATTGTGTTTAGCTAGTGCGTTTATGCAAGATAAACAAACAAGGATTGTAGTTAAAAAGAATCGCTATGAAGCACAACAACTCTATCAAAGATTGAAACCACTTATTAACGATACATTATTATTTGTGATGGAAGAATCTTTACGAGTTCAAGCCATTGCTTCAAGTCCAGAAGATAAACAAGAACAACTCTATGTTTTAACACAGTTAGTGAAAGAAGATAAGCCACGTATTATCATATGCAATACGGCGGCCTTTTTCCGTTATTTACCAGATAAAGAATTATTTAGAAATCTTTGTTTCAAATTTGAAGTGGATCAAGAAATCACAATGACTGAATTGAAACAAAAATTAAATCGCGCAGGCTATACTAAAGTGAATTATGTAGATCGTCCATGCACATACGCAAGTCGTGGTGGTATTGTCGATGTATATTGTCTTGAATATGACCACCCGATTCGTATTGAATTTTTTGATACAGTCATTGAGTCCATTCGAATCTTTCATGAAGAAACACAAAGAACCATTGAAACAATTGATTCTGTATTTATTAATCCAGCTACAGATTTATTATTTACGGATGATCAGATAGAATTTCTACAAAAGGAAATTGACTCTGAATTGGAAAAACAACACGAAAAACTTATTCAAGATGATTATGATTTTTTATTGGATTATATTGAAAAAGATAAAATAGCTTTAGAAAATTATGATATAGATCCTCATTTATACATTTATTTTAGTTATTTAAACGCAAATCAATTCATGGATTATGTGCAGGGTCATATTATTTTTTCGAGTCAGGAAGAAGTAGAAAATGGATATAAAAAATTAAATGAAGAAACAATTTCATTTATACAAGAAATGGTCGAATCCCATCAATACTTACCTAAATATAGTATGTTCCATGATGTATTCACATTTGAAAAAGAACATAACATTCAAATGTTTCATGATTTCATGGATTTTAAAAATCCAATCTTTTCAAAAATAGAAACACTTGAAAAATCAGATCAGCCATTGATTCAAATTTTAGAGAATCTAAAAGGAAATACAATCTATATTTCATTGGATGAAGAGCATACTAAAAAGGTAGAAGAGGCTTTAAAAGCATATTCGATTCATAAAAATATCATATTTATAGAAGATGATTTTTATGAAGGGTTTGTGTATGAAGATATTTCTGTGTATACTCAACAAGAATTATTTCATCGTCCTAGTCAAATCAAGAGATATCAGAAAACATTTAAACAAGGACAAATTTTACAAAATATTCTTGAACTTGAACCAAACGACTATGTAGTGCATGAACAATATGGTATTGGCCAATATGTTGGAATCACAACAAGGAAAATAAAAGGAAAAACTTTAGATTATTTGCACGTTATATATAATGGTGGAGATGAATTATATGTACCATTATCACAATTTCAGCTTGTAAGAAAATATGTATCTAAAGAAGGGGTGGGCATAAAACTATCTCAATTAGGTTCAAATAAGTGGAAAAAAACAAAAGAAAAAGTTTCTAAAAAAGTTGAAGAAATTGCAGCACGTTTAGTTGAATTATATGCCAAAAGAAATGAAGATATTGGATTTGCGTTTAGTAAAGATGATGATCTACAAAAAGAATTTGAGGATGCCTTTGAATATGAGGCGACACCAGATCAAATTAGAGCTACAGAAGAAATCAAACGAGAAATGGAAAAACCAAAACCAATGGATCATTTACTTTGTGGAGATGTTGGATTTGGAAAAACGGAAGTTGCGATGAGAGCTGCCTTTAAGGCGATTTCGAACAATAAACAAGTAGCTTTATTGTGTCCGACAACTATTTTATCTATGCAGCACTATCAAACATTTGTTAAAAGATTTGAAAATGTGGGAGCAAATATTCGTGTTGTGAATCGTTTTGTAGCGACAAAAGAAATCAATCAAATTAAAAAAGAATTAGAAAAAGGTCAAGTAGATATTATTATTGGTACTCATAAATTGTTGAATAAATCTTTCCAATATAAAAATTTGGGTTTATTAATCATTGATGAGGAACAACGATTTGGTGTTGAACATAAAGAAAGAATTAAAGAAATGAAAAATGCGATTGATGTTCTATCTTTGAGTGCAACACCCATTCCAAGAACTCTACAGATGTCTTTGATTGGTGTACGTACAATTTCACAATTGAATACTCCTCCTTTACATCGACATCCTATTCAAACATATGTGATGGAAAATCGAAAAAGTGTTATCAAAGAAATTATTCAAAGAGAATTATCACGTGGTGGACAAGTATTCTATTTGTACAATCATGTATCAAATATCTATTCTGTCGCAAAAAATATTCAGAATATGTTTCCAGATGCAAAAGTGGCAGTAGCGCATGGGCGTATGGAAAAAAATGATATTGAACAAACTATGATTGATTTTGAACAAGAGAAATATCAAATTTTAGTATGTACGACAATTATTGAAACAGGACTTGATATTGCCAATGCGAATACAATGATCATTGATGATGCGGATCGTTTTGGATTATCGCAATTGTATCAGATTCGTGGTCGTGTGGGGCGTCGAGAAAAAATCGCATATTGTTATTTATTGGTGCAACCACAAAAAGAATTGACAGAACAAGCACATAAAAGATTAAAAGCCATTAAAGAATTTACATCTTTAGGCAGTGGATATAAAGTGGCTATGCGAGATTTAACGATTCGTGGAGCTGGAGATATGCTTGGTCCTCAACAAGCAGGATTTATTGACGATGTTGGTTTGGATTTATATCTTGAAATGTTGGCAAGTGCTATTAAAGAAAAACAAGGCAAGCCAATGGAAGATAAGAAAAATGATAAAGTAGCACAAGTGCAATTATCAGGATATATACCTGAAAAATTTACGGATAATGATGGAGACAAACTAGAAATTTATCAACATATCAAGAAAACAGAGAGTCTTACTGAATTGATTGAATATGAAAAGCGTGTCGAAGACTTATTTGGACATATTCCAAATGAAGTAAAACAATTGTTTGAACAGAAAAAACTGGATTTCTTTGTGAATCGAGAAGGTGTTGAATCATTAAAAGAAACAGAAGATGTTGTTACTATCACTATGAGTGCAGAATGGTCAAAGAATTGTGATGGGGTAAAACTATTTGGAGCTATCAATGATATTAGTCGTAAGATCAATTTGAAATTAGAGAGTGGAAAAATTAAAATCATGATTTCTAAACGATTAAAGAAGCATATTGAATTGATGATGCAAGTGATTGATAAATTAGAAGGAGAATTTTGATGCGATTAGATAAATATTTAAAAACAGCACGAATCTTAAAAAGAAGAGAAGCAGCTAAAGAACTAGCTTTACAAGGACGAATTTGGGTCAATGATCGAGTGGCAAAACCAAGTACGGAATTAAAAATTGGGGATACGATTCGTATTCGTTTTGGAGCAAGACTGCTTGAAATTCGTGTATTAGATATTCAAAAACAAGTTTCTAAACAAAACGCACAGTTGTTGTTTGAAATCATTCACGAAGAAAGAATTGAAGATGAACAAGCTTAATGTTGTGTGTGGAGCTCTTGTGATTGATGGAAAAGTCATGATTGCACAAAGAAATTATGGTTCAAGCCAAGGTTTCTTTGAATTTCCTGGTGGAAAAGTTGAGGGAAATGAAACAAAAGAAGAGGCATTAATTCGTGAATGGAAAGAAGAATGTGATATTGATATTTATGATGTGCAATATTTAGCTTCAACTATTGATTATCAAGATGGATATGAAATTCATTTAACTTGTTTCACATGTACTTCTAAGAAAAAACCAACAAAATTAAGTGTGCATTCTGAATATGTTTGGACAACTCCAGATCATATATATGACTATAACTTCTTTAAATCTGATAAAATGCTTGTAGAAGCATTAAAGGAGGTATGGCCATGTTTGATAAAACCAACGAAACTAAAGTATTAAGAGATCCTGTGCATGGATATATTCATGTGAAATATCAAGTGATATGGGATTGCATCAACGCAAAAGAATTTCAAAGATTGCATCGCATTCATCAATTAGGTGGAGATTTTCAAATCTATCATACGGCAGAGCATTCACGTTTTTCACATAGTCTAGGCGTATATGAAATCACAAGACGAATGTGTGAAGAAGTGGATTCAATCACAGCTACTTTAAGTGAATATGAAAAAATTCAAGTATTATGTGCTGCATTGTTGCATGATTTGGGCCATGGTCCTTTTTCACATTTTTTTGAAATACTTCATAAGAAGCATCACGAACAAATGACTTGTGATTTGATTTTGGATCCAGAAACAGAAATTCATAAGGCTTTAGTAAAAGAAGATGAATTTCTACCACAAAATATTGTGTTGATTTTAACGCATAAACATCCCAAACCAATGATGCATCAAATGATCAGCTCACAATTGGATGCGGATCGTATGGACTATCTTTTAAGAGATGCTTATGAAACCGGTACAAGCTATGGTAATTTCGATTTAGAAAGAATTTTGCGAACTTTGCGAGTGAAAAATGATTCGTTGTGTGTGAAAATGAGTGGTATGCACAGTGTTGAAGACTATATTATGGCAAGATACCATATGTATTGGCAGGTTTACTTGCATCCAGATGCAAAATCATATGAAATTATGATTCAACAATTTTTTAAGCGATATGCAATAATCCGAAATATTGATGTGTTTGAACCATTAATGAATGGAGAACTATCGAACAATGATTTTTATTTAATGGATGAACACCGTATGTTCTATGGTTTTCAACAAGCATTAGCAAGCGAAGATGAAATATTAAAGGATTTCGCAAATCGAATTTTAAATCGTCATTTGTTTGAGTGGATCGAAGATCCAAGTAATCAACAAATGCAAGATATCAAACAGAAACTTATTGAATCTGGATATGATTTAGATTATTACTATTATGAAGCAATATCACATTCTAAGGCGTATTTGCCATATACAGAAAATGATGAAAATCAAATTATTTGGATGTTAGATTCTAAAAATGAATTGGTGTCTTTATCTAGTTGTTCACAGATTGTCAAGGCATTATTAAAGATGAAAAATCAAACGAATAAACGAATTTATTTTCCAAAAGAAATACTTTAAAATGAACGGTAACATGCAATGTGTTACCGTTTTCACTTGTGAAAAAATGGGATAAATATATAAAAAATCATAGATTTTAAATTAAATTTGTTATATTTTTATTAAATTCTTATGTTTTTTAATAAATTTTCTTGCAAAAAAATCAGAGTGTGATATTATGCACTAGCTATGACAAATCAGGTACATTTATTTGATAAAATTTCAAATCAAACATTATACAAAGGAGAGGCTATAATTGATTTTTGTGCGAACGAAGGACTTCTAGTTTCTTTTAGTAATGATACACATCGATTTGAATGGAGAATATGGAAAAAAGGATTAGTAATCCGTAGTGAATCTGATGTTCTTGTGAATTTGACACTTCGTTTAAATAGTCAAACAAAGGGGCATATTGAAACAGAATTTGGACAAATAGATTTGGATTGTCATACAAGTCATTATGATGTGGACGAAAATCACATAGAAGTAAAATACAGTCTTATACAGGGGAATGAAGAACAAAAATTTCACTTTGTACTATATATAAATAAGGAGGATACATATGCAGTCAATTGAAGTTGAATTAAAGCAGGCCATTCAAAGTGCAGTAAAAAAAGCATTTGATTTAGATTTAGATGTGCAAAACATTGTTGTTGAAACACCAAAAAATAAAGATCATGGTGATTTTTCAAGTAATGTTGCGATGCAGTTAACTCGTCAATTACATCAAAATCCAAGAATGATTGCGCAAAGCTTATTAGATGCATTTTCATTAGAAATGGTTTCTAATATTGAAATTGCAGGACCTGGTTTCTTAAACTTTACATTATCTAAAGACCGTTTTAGTACAGTAATTTCTGATGTATTAGCACAAAAGGAAAATTACGGTCAACAACCATCTAATGGAATTAAAGTAGATTTAGAATATGTAAGTGCAAACCCAACTGGATCCTTACACTTAGGACATGCTCGTGGAGCTGCTTGGGGAGACAGTTGTGCACGTATCATGAAAAAAGCGGGATATGATGTAACTCGTGAATATTATGTAAATGATGCGGGTAACCAAATCACAAACTTGGCATTGTCTTTAAATGCTCGTTATCGTCAAGCACAAGGGATTCCTACAGAAATTGGTCAAGACGGTTACATGGGGAAGGATGTTGAAGAAAAAGGATATGAATTGGCGAAAGAATATCCTGAAACATACTTAGAACCTACAGAAGAAAATTTGAAATTCTTTAGAAAAGAAGGAATTAAGTTTGAATTAGATAAAATTAGAAAAGATTTAGATCGTTATCGTGTACATTTTGATATTTGGTCAAGTGAACAAAGTATTCGTGACGCAGGTAAAGTAGAGGCTGCAATCAATGAATTGAATGAAAAGGGCTATGTATATGAAAAAGATGGTGCTTTATGGTTCGAAACAACAAAATTTGGAGATGATAAAGACCGTGTTTTAAGAAAACAAGACGGATCATTAACTTATTTAGTTCCAGATATTGCTTATCACAATGATAAATGTCAACGTGGATTTGATATGTTGGTTGACTTCTTTGGAGCTGACCACCATGGCTATATTCCTCGTTTAAAAGCGAGTATGACAGCTTTAGGAAACGATGCAGACAAATTACATGTAGATATTATTCAGATGGTTCGTTTAGTATCAAATGGGGAAGAAATGAAGATGTCAAAACGTTTAGGAAATGCGACAACAATTAATGAGTTGTGCGATAAAGTAGGCGTTGATGCAGCTCGTTATTTCTTCGTACAACGTGCATTAGATTCACATTTAGATTTCGATATTGAATTGGCAACTAAAAAGTCAAATGAAAACCCTGTTTACTATGCACAATATGCACATGCTCGTATGTGCTCTATTCAAAAACAAGCTCAAGATATTGAGTTAGCAACATCATTTGAAGATTTAACAAATGAAAAAGAAATTGAATTGATGAAATCTTTACAAGAATTCAATAAGGTTATTGTAGAAACAGCACAATCTCGCCAAGTTCATAAAATGTGTCACTATATTCAAAATTTAGCTAGTAAATTCCACAGCTTCTATAATGTATGTAAAGTTGTAGATCGTGATAATTTAGAATTAAGTTCACAACGTCTAGCTTTAGTAAAGGCAACTCAAATTGTTTTAGCTAACGCATTAGAATGTATTGGTGTTGAAGCCGTTGAATCAATGTAAGTATTAAGAGGAGTTTTATAGTATTATGAAAAAGTCTATGATTGAAGTAGCTTATCAAGTATTGACTAACAACGATGGTGCTATGCCATTCGTTGATCTTTGGAAAGATGTAAGTCAAGAAATGGGATTTAGTCAAACACAGTTTGAAGATAATATCGCACAATTTTATACAGATTTATCTTTAGATGGCCGTTTCTTGAATATGTCACAAAATACTTGGGATTTACGTTCACGTCACACGTATTCAGAAAGTGTAATGGATACGGATTCTATCGCAATTGACGAGGATGATGATGAAGAAGAAGAATCAGAAATCGTTGAAGATGGATTAGACGAAGTAGAAAAAGAAATGGAAGAAGAAGAAAACGAATAAAACGCATCCTTTTTCACAATAAATTCACATTGAATTGTTAGAATTGAAGTGGAAAGGAGAAGGAATGCAAGAAAATCTGCTTCATGCAGATTTTTTTTCTAGAAAAAATATGATAACCTAGAAGTTGTTAAGGAGATATTTATATGTTTAAAAGCATTTCATACGTTATAAAAGAAAATTGTTCAAATTTCTATCGTATTTTCTGTATCGCAAAATATGAATTGTTGTCAGATATGCGAGATTCTAAATTTGGTATTTTTTGGAACTTCGCATCTCCAGCTATTCAAGTGTTCACATATTGGTTAGTCTTTGGGATTGCTTGGGGAAGAAAAGCACAAACATACAAAGGTATTACTGTCGAATATTTGCCATGGCTTGTTGTAGCATTTAGTGTATGGTGGTATATTCGCCCATGCATTGTAGATGGATGTTCTGCCGTATTTTCAAAAACCAATGTCATCACAAGAATGAAGTTTCCAGTGTCGGTTTTACCAGCAACGGTTTGTTTAAGAGAACTATTCAATCACTTTGTGATGTTAATTATCACATTCGTTACTTTGATTTTAAGTGGATGGTATCCAAATCTAAATTGGCTTTGGATTCTATATTATATGTTCTGCGCATTTATGCTTGGAGAAGCTATTTCACTTGTATTATCTGTACTCACAATGTTATGGCGCGATGTAAAAAAATTTATTTCGTCGCTCATGCGTATGTTGATGTATATCTCTCCTATTTTATGGGATTGTCATTTTAAAGCAGATGTTCCATTCGCAAGTATTTTAAATAAACTTGTGAAGGCAAATCCAATCTATTATATTATTCAAGGATATAGAGATGCCGTTTTCTATGGAAGAAACGTATTTGATCATCCTGCTATTACACTTTATTTCTGGTGTCTAGTTTTCTTGATTTTTGCGTTAGGATGCTATTTGATGTACACCTTCAAAAAGAAATTTATCGATATGATTTAAGGAGGTTTTTATGTCTAAAGAAGAATATGCTGTTGAAGTCGAAAACATTTCGAAAATCTATACTTTAAGAAATAAAAACAATCAATATAAAACAGATAAGAAGGAATTCTATGCATTAAAAGACGTTTCTTTTAAAATAAAAAAAGGCGATGTGGTTGGAATTCTTGGAACTAATGGATCTGGTAAATCTACATTATCTTTATTATTATCAGGTATTTCTGAAATTAATAGTGGAACCATGAAAATTAATGGAGAACAAGCATTGATTGCCATTAATACAGGGTTGAATCAACAATTGACAGGACTTGAAAATATTAACGTCAAAGGCGCATTGATGGGGCTTAGAAAAAAGAGAATTCAAGAAATCACAAATGATGTTATTGATTTTGCAGAATTAGGAGATTTCTTATATCAGCCCGTAAAAAAATATTCATCAGGTATGAAATCTCGTTTAGGATTTTCCATCTCACTTGCATTAAATCCAGATATTTTTATTGTCGATGAAGCATTAAGTGTTGGAGATAAAGGTTTTGCGAAAAAATGCATGAAGCGTATGATGAAACTAAGAGATGAAGAAGGAAAAACAATCTTCTTTATTTCTCACTCATTAAGTCAAGTTCGCGAATTCTGCAAGACAGGAATGTGGATTGAAGGTGGTCAGCTTGTTGAAATGGGTGACATTAATAAAGTGTGTGATGATTATTCTGTTTATGTAGACAAATTAGAGGCGATGAGCAAAAAGGAAAAGAAAAAATTCTTAGATGAAAAATTATTGGTGCCAGGTTCTAGAGTTGCATTGAACCAACAGACTTTTGGTATTGTAGAAGTTTTACCGTCAGAAAAAGATGCAAATGTTACAGGAATGGAAATTGAAACAAAACCTGACATTACATATGATAAAATCGGTGGACTTGAGGAGCAAATAGTTGAAGTTAAAGAAACTGTTGAACTTCCTTTAAAAGAACCGGAATTATTTGAAAAAATAGGTATTGATCCGCCTAAAGGAATTTTATTGTACGGACCTCCGGGAACCGGTAAAACTTTACTTGCAAAAGCGGTAGCTAATGAAACAAATGCTACATTTATTAAAATTGTAGCTTCCGAATTCGTTAAAAAATATATTGGTGAAGGAGCCAGACTTGTTCGTGAAGTATTTGAATTAGCTAAAGAAAAAGCACCGGCTATTATTTTCATTGATGAACTTGATGCTGTTGCAGCCAAAAGGCTTAAAAGTTCAACTAGTGGAGACAGAGAGGTTCAAAGAACTTTAATG
>ENA-ORRN01000750-ORRN01000750.1-human-gut-metagenome-genome-assembly--contig:-NODE-750-length-25033-cov-5.286892_pt1 | contig 25033 bp, 23 predicted proteins | sample MGYA00242174_ERZ509132 | MGnify/ENA primary metagenome ERZ509132 (study PRJEB26280, sample SAMEA2338671) | human gut metagenome | biome: human gut; feature: human-associated habitat; material: faeces... | reverse complement strand
ATAGAGAAGGAGAACGTGTATGTGGAGCTGTCCTCCGGCAATATCGACTGCGCGTGGGGCGGCATCGCGCTCGACCCCGCCGAGGTGGAGGCCGGGAAGTACACCCAGTACGGCCCCTATGTGCATAACGATATAGTCATCGCCTCAAGGAACGGCTCCAGCGTGTGGAACAAACTTCGCCTCGGCGGCAGGAACATGGCCATGTGCTCCACGCCGGAGGCCATGGCCGCGCTGGAAACTGACCCGAAGCTGAAAAAGCGCCTGGGGCAGATAACGCGCCTTGCCGGCGGCACGACGGAGTGCTTTGAGTATCTCTACGCCGGCAAATGCGACACCGTCCTCACGGACAGCACGGCGCTGTATTATTTCAACTGCCACTGACGGCGGAATAAAACGCTCATTCTTGAAAGGCTTCCCGCACCGGGGAACTCCTTTTAAGGATGGGCTTTTTTGCGGCAATTACCGATTGATGTTTTTTGCGTTGTGTGTTATTATATTTAATTGAGATACTATCGGACAGGAGCACCGCTGGATATGAGGATGAGAAAAAGGCACAATCTTGAGCCGCGCATGGAGAAATGCGCCGGGTATATTATAAAGGACAGCACGGCGCACTGCGGCCGGTGGATGCAGGACTTTCCCGGCTATGAAAAGCTGTATGTAGAGCTTGGCTGCGGCAAGGGGCGCTTCACGGCGGACACCGCGGCGTCCATGCCGGACACGCTGTTTCTCGCAATAGAGAAGGTGCCGGATGCGATGATAATCGCAATGGAGCGCATCCGCGACAGGGAGCTTGAAAACGTCCGCTTCATCGACGGCGACGCCGCCGCGCTGACGGAGATGTTCGCCCCCGGCGAGGCGGACAGGATATACATAAACTTCTGCGACCCGTGGCCGAAAAGCCGCGACGCAAAGCATCGGCTCACATCCCCGAATTTCCTGCGGATATATGCCGATATCCTGCCAATGGGCGGTGAGGTATGCTTCAAGACGGATAATCTGCCGCTGTTTACCTGGTCGCTTGAGCAGATAAAGGCCGAGGGCTGGGAGGTCCACAGCGTGACCAATGACCTGCATGCCGGCGGCGAGGGAGGAGTCATGACCGACTACGAGTGCAAGTTCCGTGAAATGGGCGTTAAGATAAACCGCCTTGTTGCAGTAAAAACCGAGAACACAAAAAACGGCGCGTCCGGTGAGGCACCGAGGCTGCGCAATGCCGCGCTTTCCGACGCGAGGGGGCTGAACGAATGAGATTTATAAGCTGGAATGTAAACGGCCTGCGCGCCGTCGTAAAAAAGGGCTTTGAGGATATATTCTGGTCGCTTGACGCGGATTTTTTCTGCCTGCAGGAGACAAAATTACAGGAAGGTCAGATAGAGCTTGATCTGCCCGGATACGAAAGCTACTGGAGCTATGCCGAAAAGAAAGGCTATTCCGGTACGGCAATATTTACAAAGCACACGCCAATAAGCGTGAGACAAAACATCCCCGGACACGAAACGGAGGGCAGATCAATAACGCTCGAATACGATGAATTTTTCCTTGTATGTGTCTACACTCCGAATTCGCAGAACGAGCTCAAGCGCCTGGACTATCGCATGAGCTGGGAGGATGATTTCCGCGAATATCTTATGGGGCTGGATAAGCTTAAGCCCGTCATAGTTTGCGGCGATATGAATGTTGCCCACTGCGAGATAGACCTCAAAAATCCCGACACTAACCACTTTAACCCCGGCTTTTCCGACGAAGAACGCGGCAAGTTTACAGAGCTTCTCGATGCCGGATTTATCGACAGCTTCCGCACGCTTTACCCCGATAAGCGCGATGCGTATTCGTGGTGGAGCTACCGTGCGGCTGCGCGTGAGCGCAACGTCGGCTGGCGTATCGACTACTTTGTCGTATCCGACAGGCTGCGTGATAACATAAAGGATGCTTACATACTGCCCGAAATCATGGGCTCGGATCACTGCCCGGTGGGACTGGATATATTATGGTGAAGATAGGCAATGTTGAAATAAGCGGCCCGATGACGCTCGCGCCGATGGCCGGAGTCACGGATTTTGCCTTCCGCGCGATATGCACCGAGCTTGGCGCTGCACTCACGACGACCGAGATGGTCAGTGCGAAGGCGCTGTGCTACGGCGATAATAAGACAAAAAGCCTGCTTTATAATCTGCCCGGCTGCCGACCCTTCGCCGCGCAGATATTCGGCCACGAGCCGGAGATTATGGCACAGGCGGCGCCTATGGCGATCGAATATTCCGGCGCGGATATGCTGGATATAAACATGGGCTGCCCGGTGGGTAAGATCGTCAAAAGCGGCGACGGCTCGGCGCTCATGCGCGATCCGGAGCTTGCCGGGAAAATAGTACAGGCGGTGGTGTCGAGCGTCGATGTCCCCGTTACGGTCAAGTTCCGAAAGGGATTTGACGGCGGAAGTGTCAATGCCGTGGAGTTTGCAAAGATAATGCAGCAGGCGGGGGCTTCCGCGATAGCCGTGCACGGCAGAACGAGAGCTCAGATGTACTCCGGGCGCGCGGACTGGGATATCATCCGCGACGTAAAAAAGTCTGTCGGCATTCCGGTCATCGCAAACGGAGACATATTCTCTGCAGAGGATGCAGAGCACATATTGCGCTACACCGGCTGCGACCTTGCGATGGCAGGGCGCGGCGTGTTCGGCGATCCATGGCTTTTTGCCGAGGCAAACGCGCTGCTCTCGGGCAAAGAGATACCGGAAAAGCCGCCGCTTGCCGAGCGCATGGATCTCGCTTTAAGGCATACAAAAATGTATGCGGAAAAATTCGGCGAGCGCCTTGCATGTCTTGAGGCGCGGCACCAGATACCGTGGTACCTCAAGGGCGTGGCGTACGCCGGGTACTATAAGCAGCGCCTTGTGAAGGTCGAAACGCTCGATGAGCTTGAGGGCATAATAAAAGGTATAAAGAGAGAGCTTGTATGACTGAAGTTTCTGAAAAGAAAATAATCGAAAAAGTTCTCGGCGGCGACGCAAACGCCTTTGAAGAGCTTGTGCTGAGGTACGAAAAAACGGTTTATAACCTTGCGCTGCGCATGGTGGGGGACCGCGACGATGCCTTCGATATGACGCAGGAGGCGTTTATTAAGGCTTACGGCAGCCTCTCTTCGTTCAGGGGCGACAGTAAGTTTTCCGTGTGGATATACAGGATAACGACGAACGTCTGCCTTGATTTTCTGCGCTCGAAAAGCCGAAAGCAGCAGGTATCGCTTACCGTGAGCGACGACGATGACGAGGATGCTCAGCTCGATATCCCCGATCCAAGCTCCGCCCCCGAGCAGCAGCTTATAAAAAAGATAAGCATGCAGTCGGTGGAGGAGGGATTGAAGACTCTGCCGGATAAGCAGCGGCAGATACTTGTCATGCGAGAGCTTTGCGGCATGAGCTATGCCGAGATAGGTAAGGCGCTTTCACTTGAGGAGGGCACGGTCAAGTCGCGCATTTTCCGCGCGCGGAAGAGATTGTGCACATTTTTGCTCGACAGCGGGAACATTCCTGATTCCCTTGCGTCAAAAGGAATGAAAGGAAGCGGCAAAACATGATAGACTGTGAAAAATGCAGAGAAATGATAAGCTGCCTTCTTGACGGCGAGCTTAGCCAAGCAGAGCAGAGCCTCGTGCGCGAGCATATTGCCTCCTGTCCCGAATGCAGAAGCGTTTATGATGCATTTTCGGCAGTGTCGGAGCAGATGCATGAGGAAGAGCCGCTGCCCGAAGAACTGCATGAAAAGATTATGTCCGGCATAAAGGCAAAGCCGAAGAAGAAAACCGGTATAGTGTGGATAAAATATCTGTCCGTAGCGGCATGCCTTGCCCTTGTCATATTCGCAGGAGTTAAGAGCGGTATGCTAAGTCCGGCGGAAAACAAGGTCGATTCAAACGACTTGTATGTTGCCAAGTCTCTACCCGTCCTTGACGGAAGGTTCACCGGACAATCCGGCGAGGAAAGCGATGGCAATACTCAGGAGCAAAGCGCGAAAACGAGCGTTACGCTCGAAGAAACGGACGCAGAAAAGCTCCTTGCGCTTATCGAGCCTGCCGACGGCGCGGAGGAATACGAGCCCACGGCCGAGGCAGACTATGCCGTCAGCCTTGGCGGAGATGTCGGCGTTGTGCTCATTTACATCGACGGTGACAGCGTCTATGCCGACCGCGGTGAGGGCGCGCTTTCGGCTCCATGCACGGCTGATGAGATACGCGATCTGCTCGATGCATGCGCAGGGGAATAAAAATTGATAAGAAACGCATAGCTGCATCTGTTAAGATGCAGCTTTTTCTGTTGACATTTAAAAATCACATACTATAATTGTGGAGCACCCAAAATCGGAGAAAAGAATAATGAATGAAATTTTTGTGGTAGGCCACCGTAATCCGGACACCGACTCGATCGTTGCGGCGATGAGCTATGCGGCGCTTCGCAACGCCCTCGGCGACAGAGAATACACCGCGGCCTGCCTTGGACATATAAGCGACGAGACTCAGCGCATGCTCGATAAATTCGGCTTTGAGCCGCCGCGCCAGATAAACGACGTGCGCACGCAGGTGCGCGACCTTGATTTCGATACGCCCCCTGCGCTCAACTCGTCGGTCACGATGAACAGAGCGTGGCGCATGATGCGCGAGCAGAAGGTGTCCGTCATTCCCGTCATAAACGAGGACGGCACCCTGCACGGCACTCTCTCGGCCGGAGATATCGCGTCGTACAGCCTGCTGACCATAATAGATCCGCATATAGACGATGTTCCGCTTTACAATGTGCTGAGCGTGCTCGAGGGCAAGATACTCAATGAGGATGCCGAGCTTTTCGACTGCATCGCCGGCAACGTAGTTATTGCGCTGCCGCAGAGCTGCGATACGCTTCTGTTCAACGACCCCGACAGCATCGTGCTGTGCGGCGATCAGCCCGACATGGTCGAGCGTGCGCTCAAGCTCGGCGTGAACTGCCTTGTGCTGTGCCAGACAGAGGCAAAAAAGCAGTGGCTTGAAAACGCGGGCAAAACCTGCATCGTGTCCACGCCCTTTGACGCGGCGCGCGTTGCAAAGCTCATCTATCAGGCGATACCCATCTCTCGCCCGTGCCACACCGAAGATACGATATGCTTCCATCTTAGCGACTACATCGACGATGTCCGCGAGGAAGTTCTCAAAAGCCGCTATCGCTGCTACCCCGTGCTCGACGAAAACGAAAAGGTCGTCGGCACATTGTCAAGATATCACCTGCTGCGTCCGCGCAGAAAGCGCGTTGTGCTCGTTGACCACAACGAAAAGGCGCAGGCGGTAGCCGGCCTTGAGCAGGCCGAGATACTGGAGATAATAGATCACCACCGCCTTGCCGACATCCAGACGGCACAGCCTATCCGCATGCGCAACGAGCCTGTCGGCAGCACGACGACCATAATATGCGGCATGTATCAGGAGCACGGCGTAATGCCTTCGCCGGCAATGGCCGGGCTTATGGCGGCGGCCATACTGTCCGACACGGTCATGTTCAAATCCCCGACCTGCACGAAGCGTGATACCGCGCTTGCCGAGCGCATGGCGCGCATTGCAAACGTTTCACTTGAGACCCTGGGAAAGGAGCTGTTTTCCGGCTCGTCCGACACAAAGCCCGTATCCGAGCTTATCCGCTCCGACTTCAAGGAGTTCCACCTCTCCGGACAGATACTCGGCGTCGGTCAGATCACGACTCTTGACTCGGCGAAAATGCTCGAGCGCCGCGAGGAATTCCTCAGCGAGATGCGCCGCATGAAATCAGATCACGGCTACGATATCGTTATCCTCATGCTCACCGACGTCCTTCTCGAGGGCACCCGGCTTCTCTACATCGGCAGCGACGATACCATCCGCCGCGCCTTCTCCGCCGAACCCAAGGATAACATGATCTTCCTGCCCGGCGTAATGAGCCGCAAGAAGCAGATAATACCTATGCTCACCGCCCTGTGGGGTTAAACCGATTTGAGCGGCCAAAATGCGCCCATGCTGCCCAAAGGGGCTTGGAAATACACAAAGTATGACCTGCGCCCCATTGGATTGCCTGGACGCATTTTATCTCGCTCAAATGTGACCGGTCAAAGCATTTAGTGACGGAAGCCGACGACAGGCGTTCGTCCTTCATTGGCCGATTTGAGCGGCCAAAATGCGCCCATGCCGCCCAAAGGGGCTTGGAAAAACGCGCCCATGACGATGAGCGGTTTCCGAAACTGCCCCGATATTGCCTAAAAGCTTTTGCCGGGACGCATAGAATTTTGTTCAAAAGCGGCAATTGACAAGGCCGCCGGGTGTGAGTATAATTTATTCGTTAATAAATCAGGAAAGCGAGGATACGGAAATGACTGCACGCTGCACAACGATCGGCAATTGTTCCGTGTCTGAGTCTGTCCGCAGTGCATCCATGTCTTTTGACGCAGTACGATTTTATTCGTACTGCGTTTTTTATTATGGCTGGCGCAGCACCGCCTGGCAAAGGACGTAACAATGCACGCATAAAAGCCGTTTCGGCGGCGAATAATTGTCATTGAATGCGGTTCCTTTGCAAAGGGATCGCATATTTTTGTTGAAAAAACAGAGGTACCGATATGAACGAACTTGAGACTTCCAGAAACGAGATAAGCCGCATAGACGCCGAAATGGCAAAGCTTTTTGAGCAGCGCATGCAGGCAGCGTCCGTAATAGCCGAATATAAAAAGCGGCACGGGCTGTCCATTAAGGACGAGGTACGCGAAAAGGAGCTTATAGACCGCGACCGCAAGCTTATTGAGAACGCGGATATCGAGTCGTATTATGTGCAGTTTCTCAGAAAGACGATAGATCTCTCCTGCGAGTATCAGTCAAAGCTCTTAAACGGCATGCGCGTTACCTATTGCGGCGTTGAGGGCGCGTTTGCATATATGGCGGCAAAGCGCATGTTCCCGGAGGCAGAGCTTATCCCGTATTCCGATTTCGGCGACGCATACCGCGCGGTCGAGCGCGGCGAGTATGACTGCGTGGTGCTGCCGCTTGAAAACAGCGCAGCCGGCGAGGTCGGAACGGTCATGGATCTTATCTTCTCGGGCGATCTGTTCGTAAATCAGGTAGTCGATCTTCCGATAGAGCATAATCTGCTCGGCGTAGAAGGCGCTTCGCTCGACGGAATAAAGACTGTTATCAGCCATCCGCAGGCGCTTGAGCAGTGCGGCGAGTACATCCGCGCGCACGGCTTTGAGACCGAGACGTTTTCAAACACGGCGCTGGCCGCACAGTACGTCAAGGAGAAAAACGACGCATCGGTCGCTGCAATAGCCTCGGACGAGACAAGCAAAATTTTCGAGCTCGATATTATTGATAAGGTCATTAACGACAGCAAGATAAACACAACGCGCTTTGCGGCGCTCTCGCGCGCACAGAACAGGCCGGCTTCAATGTCGAGCCGCGCCGAGGAGAATTTCATCCTCGTGTTCACCGTCAAAAACGAGGCCGGCTCGCTTGCGCAGATGCTCAACATCATCGGCTCGCACGGCTTTAATATGCGCAACCTGCGCTCGCGCCCGATGAAGGACCTGCAGTGGAACTACTTCTTCTACATCGAGGCCGAGGGAAACATAAACAACGAAAACGGGCAGGATATGCTCCGCGAGCTGTCGGCTATCTGCGCAAAGCTCAAGCTCGTCGGAACCTACTACTCAAATCTTAAAATCGGAGAGTGACAGATATGATCGTCCCCGTAAAGACCGATACATGGAATTATGACATCGTGCTCGAGCCGGGCGCAATTAAAAATGCCGGTGAGCTTTTAAACCTCAACCGCCGTGTGCTCGTCGTCACCGACAGCGGAGTTCCGGCGCAGTACGCCGAGACCGTTGCCGCGCAGTGCAGCGAGGCGGTGATCGTCACCATACCGCAGGGCGAGCAGAGCAAGTGCTTTGACGAACTCCGGCACCTTTTGTCCGAGATGCTCGATAAGTCGTTTACAAGAGTCGACTGCGTTGTTGCCGTCGGCGGCGGCGTCGTCGGCGACCTGAGCGGCTTTGCAGCATCCTGCTACATGCGCGGCGTGGATTTTTACAATGTTCCGACAACGCTTCTGTCGCAGGTCGATTCCTCCATCGGCGGCAAAACGGCGATAGACTTCGGGGGCGTAAAGAACATCGTCGGCGCGTTTTACCAGCCCAAAAAGGTCATCATAGACCCTGAGGTACTCGAAACGCTTTCGCGCCGCCAGCTCATGGCCGGTCTTGCCGAGGCAATAAAAATGGCGGCTACGAACGATGCCGAGCTGTTTGAGCTTATCGAAAACAGCGCAGACCTCACGGCCGATCTTCCGCAGATCATTTACCGTGCGCTGATGATAAAAAAGAACGTTGTTGAGCAGGATCCGCGCGAGACGGGACTGCGAAAGGTGCTAAACTTCGGCCACACGATCGGACATGCGGTCGAGAGCTTCAATGCAGGCAAGCTCCTGCACGGCGAGTGCGTTGCGCTCGGCATGATCCCGATGAGCGGAGATAATGCCGCGGCGCGGATAAGGCCGGTGCTTGAAAAATACGGCCTGCCTTCAAGGATCGGGCAGAGCGCCGAGGAGCTTATGCCGTTTTTGAAGCACGATAAGAAAATGGCCTCCGACGGCATTGCGGCGGTGATCGTTGACGAGATCGGATCGTTCCGCCTTTGCCGCATGAGCGCCGACGAGATACTCTCGCGTTTGGAGGGCTAAAGATGAAAAACAGCTTCGGTCAGAGCGTTTGCCTGACGATATTCGGCGAAAGCCACGGTGCGGCGGTCGGATGCGTGATAGACGGACTTGCGCCGGGAATAAAGGTCGATGAGGACTTCATTGCAAAGCAGCTCACGCGCCGCCGCCCGTCCTCGTCGCTGGATACGCCCCGGCAGGAAAAGGACGAGTTTGAGATCATAAGCGGCGTGTTCTCCGGCAGAACGACCGGCACTCCGCTGACGATAGTTATCCCCAACGAGAACACCATAAGCCGTGATTATAACTACGGCCCGGCGCGCCCGGCACATGCCGATTTTTCGGCCTACTGCAAATATCACGGCTTTGAGGACTATCGCGGCGGCGGACATTTTTCCGGCAGGATAACCGCGGCGCTCGTTGCGGCAGGCGGCGTTATCATCCCGGCGCTCGAGGGCATAGGCATAAGCCTTGCAACGCACATCGCAAAGTGCGCCGGCGTTTCGGACAGAAAATTTGGCGACCTTGAAAGCGATATAAAATCGCTCAACGCAAAAAGCTTCCCCGTGCTCGACGATGCGCGCGGCGAGGAAATGGCGCAGCGCATTTTGAAAGCGCGCGAAGAAGCCGACAGCGTCGGCGGAGTTACGGAAACCGTCATATGCGGCGTTCCGGCAGGAGTCGGCGAGCCGTGGTTTGACAGCGTCGAGAGCGTGATCTCCCACGCGGTGTTCAGCCTCGGCGGCGTCAAGGGAATAGAATTCGGCGCAGGCTTTGCCGTTGCGGATATGAGGGGCAGCGAGTGCAACGACCCACTGAGAGTATCCGGCGGCAGGATAGTCACGACAACGAACAATAACGGCGGTATTAACGGCGGCATAACAAACGGCATGCCGATCATTTTCCGCTGCGCCGTTAAGCCGACGCCGTCCATTGCGCAGCAGCAGGACACGGTTGACTTTATAAAAAACGAAAATACTCAGCTGAGCATCCACGGACGGCATGACCCTGCGATAATCCGCAGGATATGCCCGGTGCTCGACAGCGTTGCGGCGCTGTGCGTTGCGGATATGCTCAGCCTGCGATACGGTACGGATGTGCTGACGAAAGGAGTAGATGACAAGTGAAATACGGACTTATTGGCGAGCATCTGACGCACAGCTATTCGTGCGAAATTCACGCGCAGATAGCAGACTATGAATACGAGCTGCATGAGCTTAGACCGGATGAGCTGGGCGAGTTTATGACAAAGCGCGAGTTTAACGCGATAAACGTTACGATACCCTACAAGCAGGACGTTATCCCGTATCTTGACGAGATATCCGAAACGGCAAAGCGCATCGGCGCGGTGAACACCGTCGTAAACCGCAGCGGCAAGCTTTACGGCGACAACACCGATTTTCCCGGCATGCTGGCGCTTGCAAAGCATGCAGGCGTTGACATGAAGGGCAAAAAGGTGCTCATCCTCGGCACCGGCGGCGCATCGAAAACTGCGCACGCTCTGGCGGAGTTTATGGGCGCAGAGAGCGTTGACTACGTTTCGCGCAGCGGAAAGGGCGGCAGCATAACATATGAGCAGGCAGTGCAGGAGCACAATGATGCGCAGATCATCATAAACGCAACGCCTGCCGGCATGTTCCCGAAGGTCGAGGGCAGACCGATGGACATTTCATCGTTCCCGAAGCTTGAGGGCGTGCTCGACGCGATATACAATCCCCTGCGCACAAATCTTATACTCGATGCGCAGGAGCGAGGCATTCCGGCAGAGGGCGGCCTGTACATGCTCTCGGCTCAGGCGGTTTACGCCTCGGCTGTGTTCCAGAGCATCGAGCTTGACGAGAGCCTTATAAAACGCGCGTTTGACAGCGTGAAAAGCGCAAAACAGAACATTGTCCTCGTCGGCATGCCCTCAAGCGGCAAGACCACCGTGGGCAAAATTCTGGCCGAAAAATGCGGCAAGGAGCTTGCCGACACGGATGAATACATCGTCAAAAAAATCGGCATGTCCATTTCCGATTTCTTCGCAAAATTCGGCGAGCCTGAGTTCAGGCGCATTGAAAAAGAGACGATCGCCGAGCTGGCATCCACCGGCGGCAAGGTCATTGCGACCGGCGGCGGCGCTGTGCTCGATCCGGAAAACGTGAGAGCGCTCAAGCAGAACGGCACGATCGTATTTTTGGATCGCGCGCCGGAAAATCTCATCGCGACCGACGACAGACCGCTTGCCTCGCGCCGCAGCGCGCTTGAGAAGCTCTATGCAGAGAGATACGATATCTACACGGCGGCGGCAGAGGTACACATCGACGCGAACACCACGCCCGAGGCGGAGGCCGACGCAATATTAAAGGAGCTGGGAGAATGAAAATACTCGTACTCAACGGGCCGAATATAAACATTCTCGGCATAAGAGAGCCGGAGATATACGGCAGACAAAGCTATAAGGATCTTCTGAAGCTGATAAGCGAACACGCCGAGGAAAAGGGCGTCACGGTCGAGTTTTATCAGTCAAACCACGAGGGCGACCTCGTTGACGCGATACAGAAGGCGTATTTTGACGGCATTGACGGCATCGTTTTTAATCCGGCCGCATATACGCACACCTCGGTCGCGATAGCGGACGCGGTGAAGGGCGTCGGCATACCGACGGTGGAGGTGCACATCTCCGAGGTGTCCGAGCGCGAGGCGTTCCGACAGGTGAGCTACATCCGCGATGCTGCGGTCAAGACCATCTGCGGACACGGGCTTGACGGCTATAACGAGGCGCTGGATTTCCTTATCGACTACATCGGAGAGAAAAATGAAGGTTAAAATAAGTCCGTCGCGCCTTTGCGGCGAGATAAGCGCGCCGCCGTCGAAAAGCTATGCGCATCGCCTGATGATATGCGCCGCCCTCGCCGAGGGCGAGAGCACGATACACGGAATTTCCGAAAGCGAGGATATGCTCGCAACGCTCGACTGCATTGCCGCGCTCGGCGCAAGATACGAAAAGCTCGGCGACACGGTGAAAATATGCGGCAAAACGGGCAAAACACCCGAGGGTGCGGTACTGCGCTGCCGCGAAAGCGGAAGCACGCTGCGCTTTATGATACCGCCGGCGCTAACCGGAGGCAGAGTAAGGTTCGAGGGTACACCCCGGCTGCTTGAGCGAGGCGTCGGGATATACGAGCAGCTTCTCGGCGATAAGGGCATCGAAATTAAAAAAGACAGCGGCGGAATCGAGTTTTTCGGTGCGCTCACGGCAGGCGAGTATGTCCTGCGCGGCGATGTCAGCAGCCAGTTCATAACGGGACTTTTGTTTGCGCTTCCGCTGCTTAGCGGCGACAGCGTGATAAAGATCCTTCCGCCGGTCGAGAGCAGAGCGTATATAGACATTACCGCCGCGGCGCTCGGCTCGTTCGGCATAAAAATCGCAGAGCATGAGAAAAACACCTTTGCCGTTCCCGGAGGACAGCGGTATGCTGCCGGAGATAAGACCGTTGAGGGCGACTGGTCAAATGCCGCGGCGCTCGAGGCGTTCAACCTCATCGGCGGCAGAGTTAATGTGAACGGCCTGAACGAAAACAGCATACAGGGCGACAGAGTGTGCCTTGAGTATTTCAGGGAGCTTGCAAAGCCCGGCGCGGAGCTTGACATTTCAAATTGCCCCGACCTCGGCCCGGTGCTGTTTGCGCTGGCAGCGGCACTTGGCAACGGAGCGCGCTTTACCGGAACGCGCAGGCTGCGGATAAAGGAGAGCGACAGAGCCGCCGTCATGGCGCAGGAGCTTGAAGCCTTCGGCATCAAGACCGAGCTGCACGAAAACAGCGTTACGATAAAGCCGGGGCGTATAAGCAAGCCGCAGCGCGAGCTTTCGTCGCACAACGACCACCGCATAGTCATGGCGCTGACGATACTGTGCAGCATAACAGGCGGCGTTATTGACGGTGCTCAGGCGGTGCGCAAGAGCTATCCGAATTACTTTGACGCACTTAGCTCCATCGGTTTGGAGGCAGAATATGAAGCTTGATAAAAACACGAAAATACTTATACTCGGCCTGGGCCTTATGGGCGGCAGCTACGCCGAGTCGCTAACCTCGCACGGCTTTGAGGTCGGCGCGGTCGCACGGCGGCAAGAGACGATAGATTATGCCCTGCGCGAGGGGATAATAAAGCACGGCAGAGCCGAGATCGACCCCGAATACATCGGGCAGTTTGACCTGCTGGTTTTTGCAATGTATCCGCATGCGTTCGTCGAGTGGATAGAAAAATATCAGCAGTACATTAAGCCCAACGCGCTTATAACCGACGTCACCGGCGTAAAATGCAGCATAATTTATAAAATTCAGAACATGCTGCGGCCTGACCTTGAGTACATCGGCGCGCACCCCATGGCCGGCCGCGAGTGCAGCGGCGTTGAAAACGCGCGCATGGAGATATTCGAGGGCGCAAACTACATCGTAACGCCCACGGATAAGAATACGCCCGAGGCCATCGAGACCTGCAAGGAGCTCGGAAGAATAATGGGCTTTCGCATGATAGCGGAGCTTACGCCCGAAAAGCACGACGAGATGATCGGCTTTCTCTCGCAGCTTGCGCACTGCATTGCAGTTTCGCTTATGGTGTGCAAGGATTCGCACCACCTTGTCGATTACACGGGCGACTCGTTCCGCGACCTTACGCGCATTGCAAAAATAAACGATGAAATGTGGAGCGAGCTGTTTTTGCTCAACCGTGACGAGCTTGTTCGCCAGATGGATCTTTTCTCCGAAAAGTTCGAGCTTATGCGCAACAGCATAGCAAACGGAGACCGCGAAACGATACGCCGGATGATGCGCCTTTCCACAGAGCGCAGAAAATACTTTGATGTTAAAAAAGAGGATGATGAGTCATGAACATGGAATTCAAAAGAAAAATGCCCACGCCGCAGGCGATAAAGGAAATGTACCCGATAACTCCCGAGCTTGCCGAGAGAAAAAAGATCACCGATGTGGCGCTCAGGAAAATATTCACCGGCGAGGACGACAGACTGCTGCTTGTCATAGGCCCGTGCTCTGCCGATCGCGAGGACTCGGTGCTCGACTACATTTCGCGCCTGCGCACGGTTCAGGAGAAGGTCGAAGACAAGATACTCATCGTTCCGCGCGTTTACACCAACAAGCCCCGTACGACCGGCGACGGCTACAAGGGTATGCTCCATCAGCCCGACCCGAACAGCTCGCCGGATATGCTGCGCGGCCTTATAGCGATACGCAAAATGCACATGAAGGTGATTGCCGAAACGGGCTTTTCCTGCGCAGACGAGATGCTGTATCCCGAAAACCACCATTACCTGTCGGACATGCTCTCTTATGTTGCGGTCGGTGCAAGATCCGCCGAAAACCAGCTGCACAGGCTCACTGCAAGCGGCCTTGATCTGCCTGTCGGCATGAAAAACCCCACCAGCGGCGATCTTTCCGTTATGATGAACTCCATCACCGCCGCCCAGCATCCGCACACCTTCGTTTACTCAAACTGGGAGGTGCAGAGCAAGGGTAATCCGCTTGCACACGCGATCCTGCGCGGCTCGTCAAACAAATACGGCAGAACGATACCCAACTATCACTACGAGGATATCAAGCTTCTGTGCGAGCTTTACGCAAAAAGCGGCCTTAAAAACCCGGCGGTCGTTATCGATACGAACCACTCAAACTCCGGCAAGCAGTGGGACGAGCAGCCGCGCATTGCAAAGGAGATCCTGCACAGCACGCGCCACTCGGACGATATCCTGCACCTGGTCAAGGGACTTATGATCGAGTCCTACATCGAGGACGGCAACCAGAAGCCCGACGGAGGCGTTTACGGCAAGAGCATCACCGACGCCTGCATCGGCTGGGATAAGACCGAGAGACTTATATACGAGCTGGCAGACCTCAGATAAAACAACACACACGATAAATCGGAAAGGAGCAGCACCATGATAGCGAAGAAAATGCTTGCACTCGGCAAAAGCGATTCGGCAATACGCGCCATCGCAGCCTACGGCGACGCGCGCCGCAGCGAGATAGGCAGCGAAAATGTTTTTGATTTCAGCATAGGAAATCCCAATGTTCCGACGCCCGAAAAGGTGAAAAATACGCTTATAGAGCTTCTCCAAAATGAGGAGAGCCTCGCTCTGCACGGATACACGGCAGCCCCCGGCGCAATGGCGGCGCGCAAGGCCGCCGCAGCGCAGGAGAGCAAAAGAGCCGGATATGATATACCGGCCGAGAGCATTTACCTGACCTCCGGTGCTTCCTCGTCGCTGTCGATAGTCCTGTCGGCGCTGGTGTCCGAGGGCGAGAAGGTCGCGGTGCTCGCACCGTTTTTCCCCGAATACAAGGTGTTTGCCGAAAATGCCGGAGCGGAGATTCTGATAGTTCCGCCGGCAGGCGACGATATGCAGCCGTTCATGGCGGCGTTTGAAAACGCTGTCGAGCAGGGCGTTGCGGCGGTCATCATAAACTCGCCGAACAATCCCTCGGGTGCGATACTCAGCGAGCAGACGCTCAGGGTCATGTCCAAGATCCTTCAGGCCGCGCAGGAGGAAAAGGGAAAGAGCATTTACCTCATTGCCGACGAGCCTTACCGCGAGCTTGTTTACGGTGATGTTGAGGTTCCGTTCGTTCCGAACATTTACCCCAACACGATCGTCTGCTATTCCTACTCGAAGTCCCTGTCGCTGCCGGGCGAGCGCCTCGGCTATATAATGGTACCGCCCTGTGTCAAGGACAGCGCGGAGGTTTTCGCGGCAGTGTGCGGAGCAGGCAGAGCGCTGGGCTATGTCTGCGCGCCGAGCCTTATGCAGCACATGCTCGCACAGTGCGCTGATGTCCGGCCGGATATCACGAGCTATGCCAAAAATCGCGACACGCTGTATGATGCCCTTTCCGGCATGGGTTTTGACTGCGTAAAGCCGGACGGCGCGTTTTATCTGTTTGTAAAAGCGCCCAAGGGCGACAGTGCCGGGGAATTTTGCGAAAAGGCCAAAAAGTTCGAGATACTGCTTGTGCCGTCTGACAGCTTCGGCGTTGCCGGCTATGCCCGACTTGCCTACTGCGTGTCCGAAAAGACGGCCGAAAATTCGCTCCCGGCATTCAAAAAGCTCGCCGAGGAATACGGCCTGTAAATCGTAAATTAGTGAAAATTCCGCATCGAAAGATGCGGAATTTTTTTATTTACCCTGCCTGAGGCGGATGATGTTAAAGAGGTTTGAAAGCACTATGCATGCAAGCGAAGCGGCAAGCGGCCATGTGCCGTCGAATTTTCCGGTGAACGCTATGACGAGAAATATCACGCCTGCTACGGCAAGACCTACGCTTGCTATGATGAGCAGCTTGTTTAAAATATCCTTCATCACAGATACCTGAATATCTCGCTGCCGCGTGTGTTTATCCATTTAAGCTCCAGCGCGGACAAAAGCGCAAGCAGCACGACTGCGATGCACAAAAACAGCGTTGAGCCGATAACCGCGTACAGCAGATAGTAGGCAATGCCGAGGACTGCCGCGATCACCCAGCCGCCGAACATTGCGATGAGAACGCCTATGCTCTGCTTGACGGCGATGGCTTCGGTCTGCCAGTTGAGGTTGGGCTTTTTGAGGTTTATTATCAGGCCGAACGCGGCAAGAAACAGCGTGAACACCGGCGGCAGAATGACGCACAGCAGGCCGGAGACGAAGTCGGGGCGGAACACGATGCAGATGCACGCGCTGCAAAATAGCTCGGGGATGACCGTAAAAAGCATGTGGAGCCTGAGCTTCGCGTGGAGGACGGCCTTGGGCTGCACAGGCAGCGACTGCGCTATCCAAAGTCCCTTGCCCTCAAGCGAAACAGAGGGCGCGGTAAGGTCGTTCATTGCGCCGAGGACGCACACGCCGAATGCAAGCAGGGCGGTGAAAAAGCCGTCGGGAAGAGCGAACATTTCAAATATCGATACAATGTCCGCGCCCTTTATGAGCAAAAACACACCGGCAATGAGGAGAATCGGAGTGGCGAGGGCACAGTTGAGCATGTATGTCGGGCTTGAGAGCAGGTGGGAAAGCTCGCGGTGCAGAAGCGCGGAGGATGTGCTGCGCATTTTAGCCGTCTGCGAGCGGTATTCGCGCTTTGCAACCTTGTCGGAGGTCGTTGCGATCTTGATAAAGCTGCGCGCGAGAATGCGATAGGTGAGGATAAACAGCACGGCAACGGCAAGGGTCGTGTAGAGCATCGACAGCCAGCCGCCTGCGCCGCAGTCGCCGATGATGTACAGGACATATGCCGAGTTCATGAGCTTCTCGCCGACGGTCACGGCGTTCAGGACAAGCTGCTCGATAAGATCATAGGCGTTAAAGCACACAAAGTAGTAAAGGCCGAAGAAAACAAGCGAGATGATAACGACGATGAGCGACTTGCTTTTGAGATGAACGCTCACCCTCGCGACCACCCAGCCGAGCAGGCAGGAGAGGATGAAAACGAAAACGCTCACAAGGATCGTAAGCAGGATGCTGCCGAAAACTCCGGCGAATGCGGGCTTTGCGACGATGAAATAAACAATGATCGCCGGAAGCATGACAACGGCGCTGAACATTAACCCTATGAGGTACACACCCATAAGACGCGACAGGAGAATGTACTTCGTCGGCACGGGCAGCGAGAGCATAAGGTCGTTGTCCTTTGCCTTGTAAAGGCTTGAATATGTGTTGAAAACGCCGCCGAAAACGCCGAGGAACAGCGCCATAAGCGTCATCATGTCAAAATACAGCCAGTCAAGTCCCAGACCGACAAAGGGCTTGCACAGCATGAAAGACATCGCGGCGAACATGCCGCCTATGACGACGATCATCAGCAGCGCGTACAGAACGATGAACAGGATGCTCGTCGATTTCGCGCGCGCCTTGCCCTTTTTGCGGTCGTAGAAAAAGCTGCTGTTAAGCTCGTAAAGCTGCTTTTTCAGAAGAATTTTCAGCATGACTCATCCTCCAGCTCAAGGAATACTTCCTCCAGACTGTCATCGCCCTTGACCTCGCTCATCGTGCCCGAGCGGATGAGCTTGCCGCCCTTTATGATGGCGACCTGATCGCAGAGCTTTTCGGCGACCTCGAGAACGTGGGTAGAGAAGAATATCGCGCCGCCCTCGTCGCACAGCTCGCGCATCATGCCCTTGAGGATGTGCGCGGCCTTCGGGTCAAGGCCGACAAACGGCTCATCCATGATGATGAGCTTGGGCGCGTGTATCCATGCCGAAATGATGGCAAGCTTCTGCTTCATGCCGTGCGAGTAAGCGGAAATGGGCTGAGCCAGATCCTTTGTCAGCTCAAAAAGGTCTGCGTATTTTTCGATGCGCGCCTTTCTGTCCTCGGGGCTTACGCCGAAAATATCGGCAATGAAGTTTAAGTACTTTATGCCCGTCATGTACTCGTACAGATCGGGGTTATCGGGAATGTAGGCGAGCACACTCTTGCACGCTATGGGATCGGCCTTGATCGAGGTGCCGTCGATGCGGATCTCGCCCTCGTCAAAATCGAGGATGCCGACAACGGATTTGAGCGTTGTTGTCTTACCGGCACCGTTATGGCCTATAAAGCCGTAGATCGTTCCGGGGGCGATATGCAGGCTGAGGTCATCGACAGCCTTTTTCTCGCCGTAGCATTTTGTCAGACCTTTGATATCGAGCATGTTTTATATCTCCTTTTCTAGGCGCGTTAAGGCATACAGTGCCGCTGAGCGCGTTAATTTCTTGTTTGTCATCTGTCGCCGTATCTTGGGCGGCACAGTGCGTTTATGAGGATGTAAATTGCAGTTACGACAAGCACCGAACCGGCAACGATCAGAAACATTGCAGGCTCGGAGACGGCCTTGCCGGAAAAATAAATGTTGCAGTCGATGCCGTCGCGTATCGCATCGATGACCTGCGAGGGCACGCCGCTGCTGCCCATTTCGTCGAGCGCGCCGCGCATCCAGTGGTTATGCAGCAGGCTCGTGCCGTAGGTGCCGGGGAGGAACGACAGCGCCTTCTGAAGAGCAACGGGGAAGTTTGACATGGGCATATATGCGCCGCATACAAAGCCGTAGCCTGCGCTCACAAGCGTTCCGACGGCCGAAAGCTGCCCCTGAGTCGTGAGAAAATAGTGCAGGCAGGATGAAAGCGCCGTGCCGAACAGGGTGAGCAGGAAAACATCCAGAAGTATCAGCGCAATGTCGCCGCCGCTTAAAAACCATCCGCCGATCGCGGCGAGATATGCAAAGCATATGCCGCAGGTGACGAGACACACTATGAGCGTGACGAGTGCGGACGAGGCAAAGTAGCCCATTGCAAGCACGCTGCGTCTTACCGGCGTCACGGTGAGGTCGCGCACCGAACCCGTGACCTTATCCTGGATCATTAAGAGGTTCGAGCAGAACGCAATGGTAACGCAGCAGACCGCCAAAAGCGACGAGGCAAGCTGACCGCCGACAACGCCGTCAATGATGCTGTCGGAAAGCGCAAAGCCCTCGGGCAGCGCGGATAAAAAGCTGTCACGGTAGACGTTCGACAGGAACGTTACATAGAGCACCAGCAGTATCGCCGGAGTTATCAGCGAGGAAAAGAACATGCCCTTGTCCTTGAAAAAAAGCTTTGAGTTGCGCTTTGTTAGAATTAAAAGCGTTTTCATGAATCACCACCTCCCGAAAGAGCCTTGCCGGTCACGGCGAGGAAAACATCGTCCATTTTGCCCTTGGTGATCTCATAATCGACAAAAAGCTCGGGGTGCTCGGTTATGAGCTTCGTGGCCTGGGCGGTGTTTGGAACGGCCACCCTGTACGCATCGCGCAGAGCTTCGTATTCAAGCCCCAGCGCGCTCAGCGCCTCGGGCTGCGCTCCGTAGAAGGTTATGTAGTCGCCGGTGTAGGCGTTTTTCAGCGCAAGGGGCGTGCCCTCGGCTGCTATGCGGCCGCTGTCGAGAATAACGACATAGTCCGCGTCGGCGGCCTCCTCCATATAGTGCGTCGTGAGGAAAACGGTCATGTTCTCTTTCTCGCGCAGCGAGCGCACAACGCTCCACAGGAGCCTGCGCGTCTGCGGGTCGAGGCCGGTGGTCGGCTCGTCGAGAATCAGGATCTCCGGCCTGTGCAGCAGGGCACGGGCAATGTCTATCCTGCGGCGCTGACCGCCGGAGAGCTTGCCGACGCTGCGGTCAAGAAGCTCGGAAAGCTCAAGAAGCTCGCACAGCTCACCGAGCCTTTTTTCAAACTCCGCGCCCGTTATGCCGTAAAGCGCAGCGCGGCTTTCAAGATTATCGCGCACCGACAGCGGCTTATCGAGCACGCTGCTCTGGAACACGACGCCGAGCTTGCGCGTTATCTGCGCAATGTCGCGGTCGGCATCGTGGCCGCTTATGATGACGCTGCCGCTGTCGGCCTTGAGCTGGCCGCACATGATGGATATGGTCGTGCTCTTTCCGGCGCCGTTGACGCCGAGAAATGCGAAAAGCTCGCCGCGCCGCACATGAAACGAAAGATCGCTTACGGCCTTTATGCCGCCGAAGCTTTTATTCAGATGTGATATTTCAATTATATGCTGTTCCATATAAGCTCCTATCTCTTGCCGCCTTTGCGGACAAAAACGTTTTTAAATGCAACGATCGCGCCGTACAGAACGCCGGCGACGGCCCAGATATACCACAGCGTGCCGGGCTGACCGTTGCCGCTCGGACCAAAGCTGAGGTAGAGGAAAAGCGCCGTGACAACGAGCCAGTAGGCTGTGCTTATAGCGCCGAAAACCGGACTTTTGCGCTTGTTCTCGCGCGTATAGTCGCCCTCCTCGAGAAGCTTATCCATTGCCGCGTTGTAAACCCCTGCGCGGATAAAGGCATAGCAGCCGAACGAGGCAATAAGCAGAAGCACTGCGACGGAAATGCCGGCCCATATGTCGGGCGCTGAGAATGCTAGGGAAGCGAAGATCGGCAGGACCGAGAGTATGCACAGCGCCGTTCCGACGGCGTTCAGGCGCGAATACTGCTCACCGAATTCCTTTTTGCGCTCTTTTACCATGCCGGCAACGCCGTATTCTGTCTCAAACTCTTCTTTTTCGAGAAACTCAAACTCGGCCGATGCATGACCTGTGCGGATGAAGATGACCACTGCGGCGGCAACGATGCAGAGCATAACGCAAAGCCCGATACCGGCCGCGGCGTCCTCGCTTATGCCCAGATAGCCGAATTCACTTGCGCAGGCAAGCACGATCATGACGATCGGTGAGACGATGCACAAAAGCGTTGCAAGGGCTATCCTCGGCGCGGCTGCCTTGCGCAGCGCCAGATAGTTTGACGCCTGTTCCATGCTCACGCGGCGCAGCGAGGTGCCGGCGTCGGCATCGGCGGAGGAAAACTCCTCGGTCTCAAGCTCGTCTTTTAAAAGATAGTCCGTCGTCACGCCGAAGAGCCTGCTCATCTGAACGATACGCTCCATATCCGGGATCGATTGTGCGCCCTCCCATTTGGAAACGGACTGGCGCGTTACGTTGAGCTTTGACGCAAGCTCATCCTGCGACCATCCGGCCTTTTTGCGTAGATTTATGATTTTGTCTGCGAGTATCATCTTGATATCCTCCTGTCGTGTTGAATATGCTCAGAAGGTAACATTTTTTGCGGTTGCAGGCTATAAAGCCGACCGGGAAATGTGTCAACCGGCGGTTGCTGTTGGTTGCGAAAGGCGTTAATATTGCGATTTTGACACTAAAGTACAACACAAGGGCAACAAAAAGGCAAACATGCACACATTAGCAGAGCTTAGCTCTCCTTATCAAAGCTCAGGGTGCTGAGCGGATCGACGTCGGCATCATCGCGCTTGACGGGGCGGATATCGGTTATGGCCTTGCCGCGCATGCCGGACTTAATAAAGCTCATGACGGCCATAAATTCGTTGCCAAGCATGCTTATAAGCTCATCCTCGGAAAAGTCGCACATGCCGGTGGCGCTCATTGCGCTCACCCCATAGGTGAATGTCCAGACGTACTGGAAAAGGAAACGGGCTTCCTCTGCTGTAAGTCCGTAATCATTCATGACAAACTCTATGCACAGCTTTGCCGTTTCGCCCAAAGCATCGAAAACATCGTCAAAACGCCGCGCCTGCGCGTTTTCGGTCATGAACAGAAGCTGAAAGAGCTTCGGCTGCTCCTTTGCGTAACGCAGCATGAGGATGCTGATGGCTTTAAACGACGGATAGTAGTCGCGCGCACGGCTGACGTATTTGTCATACCGCCGCATTGCTTCGACGCGGATAGCCTGCATGACCTCGTCCATGCTTTTGAAAACGGTGAATATCGGGCTTGACGAGCAGCCGAGCTTTTCGCCAAGCTCGCGCGCAGTGAGCGCCGCGACTCCGTCCCTGCTTACGATATCGAGCGCGGCATCTATTATCTCTTCTTTTGAGAATTTGGGTTTCGGGGGCATTAAGATCTCTCCTTGAATTAAAACTGATGTTTTAAAACAAATGTTTTGTAACGAGTGTGTTAGATTATATGAGCATTGCGGCGCATTGTCAATAGCTTTGCGGTGAAAAAATGATATTTTATTAACATTTTACAATGACAATACAATAAAGAAAAGGCATGTGCCGTGTGGCACATGCCTTAAATCTGTTTTTATCAGCCGCCGAAGACGGAGAGCAGGAAGCCTGCCGCGATAGCCGAGCCGATAACGCCTGCGACGTTGGGACCCATTGCGTGCATGAGCAGGAAGTTTGTCTTGTTGTACTTTCTGCCGACGTCCTGGGAAACACGCGCGGCCATGGGGACTGCGGAAACACCGGCAGAGCCGATGAGGGGGTTGATCTTCTTGCCGGAGGCGTAGTACATGACAACGCCGCCGAGCAGACCGCCGATGGTAGAGATGGCGAATGCGCACAGACCGAGGATAATGATCTTGATCGTTGCGCCGCTCAGGAAGTTCTGAGCGACCATCGTTGCGCCGACTGAGGTTGCAAGGAAGATGGTTACGATGTTCATCAGCGCGTTCTGAGCGGTATCCGACAGACGGTCGGTCACGCCGCACTCACGGAAGAGGTTGCCGAGCATCAGGCAGCCGACCAGCGGAGCGGTCGAGGGCAGAAGCAGAATGACGAAGGTTGCGACAACGATCGGGAAGATGATCTTCTCGGCCTTGGAGACCTCACGCGCCTGCTCCATTTTCACCTCGCGCATTTCCTTTGTTGTGCAAAGCTTCATAAGAGGCGGCTGAATGAGCGGGATCAGAGCCATGTAGGAATACGCCGCAATGGCGATAGGTCCTAACAGATGAGGCGCAAGCTTTGTTGTTAAGAATATTGCGGTCGGGCCGTCTGCGCCGCCGATGATGCCGATGGAAGCGGCCTCAGGGCCGGTGAAGCCGAGGCAGATCGCGCCGAAGAAGGCGACGAACACACCCAGCTGCGCAGCCGCACCGAGCAGCAGGCTCTTCGGATCTGCGATCAGGGGGCCGAAGTCGGTCATGGCGCCGACGCCCATGAAGATCAGGGACGGATACAGACCGGCCTTGACGCCGATGTAGAAAATATCCAGCAGACCTGCATTCGACAGAATGTGGCCGTAGCTGTGATAGTAGGGGCTGGTGGAGTCAAGGAATGCACTCCAGAGTTCGGGGTGGTACATGGCGTTGGTCGCGTTCAACTCAGGGTTGACCGCATCCAGACCGGGGAAGTAGCTGACGTTCGCAAGCAGGCAGCCGAACGCGATGCCGACGAGCAGCAGCGGCTCGAAGCCCTTGACGATGCCGAGGTACAGCAGCACGCAGGCAATGACGATCATGACAAGGTTCTGCCAGCCGCCGTTTGCGAAGAAGCCCGCAAAGCCGGATTCCGTTGCCAGCTTTAACAGGGTATCACCAACATTAAACATCTTTAAAATACCATTAAAAATAGCTTTAAACACATCAATAATGGGTTGAAAAAATTGTAATAAAAACTCATATACAAATCTAAAAAATGTATCCATCACATACTCCTTAAATAAATATTCATATTAAATGAACTATAATAATTATATAAATCTTCTTTCTTAGTAATTAGAAAAGAAAATATTTCTAAACTCTTACTTGTAATATTAGTAAATTCATATTTTTTCTTAAAAGTAATTGCAAAATGATAACCTAATTTAATCATTTCATCTATTTTATCTTTATATTCTAAATAATCTTCATATTCTAAATTAATAACTATTTTTTCTTTAATAACATCATTATCAATTAAGTTTAAAAATCTTTTAATCTTATCTTCTTTTAAAAATAAAGTCATTGGAAAATCAAGAATATATTTATTTTTATAATTATAATTAATAACTTCATTTAAAATTTTAATGTCAACTAGATTATATAAAACAAATAACTTTTGTTCGTTTATTAAACTTGATTCATATACTCTATTAATTGCATAGGTACTATAAATACTTGGAAATTTGATATTATAAGTTAAATTAGTTAAATATAATTTATTAGCTAGTTTTAAATAATTAACTTGAAATTTATCAGTTTTAATTTCTTTTAAAACTTTTATTTTATTAGACTTAGTATCTATTATTAGTCTTTTTAATTCCTTGGTATCTAAATTAGTATTATAAGTTTTATAATATATTTTTTCTATATTAGTAAGTATTTCCTTGATATCCAAGTCATCTAGAATATCATCTAATAATAAGATATTATAACTTAAAGAAACTAAATTAGTTAAGTTTTCTTTTAATTTAAATTCTTCTAGAATAGGACTTAGATTAGTTCTAATTTCTTTTTTTATACCATTTTTATCTAAATCATAGTAGTTATAATATCTAATTTCTAAGTATTTATCTATAATAAGTGAGATATCTTTTACTCTTAATTTGGGTAAAACTAATTTAAAGTATTTAGTTAAACTTTTCTTGGTATAATCTAAATATTTTTCTATAATATTACTATTCATACTACATCTCCTAACTAGTAAATTCTATAATTGAAGTTTGATTAATAATTGGATAGGTATAATCTTTTTTAGTATCATTTTTATAGAATTTAACAACTTCACTGCTAATAGCATCTACTTTAAAAGTAATACTATTTACATATTGATTATTATTAATTGTTGTATAAGTTTCATTTGTCTTTTTTAAATAGGCGGGACTTGTCATATCAAGAGATACTATGTTAGGATCAAATGATAAAGTTATAAGAGCCGATTTACAATTGTTTTTGTTTTCTTCACTTAAACCTAAGTATTCCTCTATATTTAATTTATCACCTACATTGTAAGACAAGAAAGGTGTCTCAACTAAATAATAATCAAGAGTATTAGTTATATTAAAACTTAAATATGGACTATTAATCGAATCATCAATTGCATATGATATCCC
>ENA-ORRN01000747-ORRN01000747.1-human-gut-metagenome-genome-assembly--contig:-NODE-747-length-25075-cov-3.964588_pt1 | contig 25075 bp, 25 predicted proteins | sample MGYA00242174_ERZ509132 | MGnify/ENA primary metagenome ERZ509132 (study PRJEB26280, sample SAMEA2338671) | human gut metagenome | biome: human gut; feature: human-associated habitat; material: faeces... | reverse complement strand
ATTAAAAATAGAATTTAAAACTGGAAACTTTCCAGAAAAGCAAAACATTAATTTAGAAATGTTTAGTGGTGAGTATTTAGCTTATCAAAAGCCCATTTTATCCCCTAAAACATTTAAGACATATAGTGATAGAGTAAAAATAATTAATGAACATATTGGTTATATAAAATTGAAAAATTTGAATGCTAAAATTCTTGATAAATTTTATAGCTATTTAAGAGACAAGCATATAAGCAAAAAAGGAAAACCATATATTCCTACTACAATTCAAGCTTATTATGCATTGATAAATAATATGTTGCAGGTTGCTGTAAAATGGGATTATATTTCAAACAATCCAAATGTAAGAATTGAAAAACCTAAAAGAGCTAGAGCTAATATTAGTTATTATTCAGATGAAGAAATGATAAAACTTCTTGTGTGTCTTTCTAATGAATCTTTAAAATATCAGGCAATTGTTAATCTTGCTCTTGATCTATGCTGTAGACGTGGAGAACTTACAGGTTTAACCTGGGATGATGTAGATTTAGAAACTGGCAAAGTTGTTATTAATAAGACGACTCAATATATCGATAAACGTATTTATGAAAAAGAAACAAAATCTGTTAATAGTGATAGAATCAATTTTATTAATCCTTACACTATTGAGCTTCTAAAAAAGTATAAAAAAGACCAACTTGAAAAGCAATTAAAACTTGGCTCAAAATGGATCAAAAGTAATAGGGTTTTCACAACTGATTTTGGTGGAAATATTCATCCTGATACACCAAGTAAAATACTAAAGAAGGTTATTAAAAAATACAATTTAAGATATATTACATTTCATGGTCTTAGACATACAGGTATTTCACATATGATTGCAAGAGGATTCCAAGCACAAATAATTAGTAGAAAAGTCGGCCATTCAAGTGTACAAGTTACAGATGCTTATTATTCTCACTTCTTTGAAGATGAATTTAAACAAGCGGCAAATTCTATGAGTGATATTTTTGAAAAAGTACAATAAGAAAGACGAGATTCATTATTCTGATCCCGTCTATTTTTATATACCTTTTTCTCTACTTTCAAACCATTCATGATTCTCAACTCTCATATAATATACTGTTAATTTAATTAACAGCATATACCATGCAAATTGAGTCAATGACTCTTCTCGTTTTACAAAATCACGATCCATAGCTTCTAATATAAGCTTTCTATTAAATGTTGTGCTTTGAGAAAAATCTGCAAAATAATTATCTAATCCACTATTCTTAAAGCACATCTTTCCAGAAAAAACATTATCTTTCAAATCTTTTATTTGCTTTTCTTCAAATGGTCCTTTAGAAATATCATATAATGGAGCAATCATGATATAATCATCTCTAACTAAGTCACATGTGTTGCTAAGAATCATGCCTTTTGTCATATATGTTTCTGTACTACCATCTTCTTTTTGAATAGTAAATGGTAATTCGCTTAAAATATCTCCCTGACTTAAATCTGGTAATAATTTGGGCATAAACCAATTTTTGTTATCCATATTAATTTGCTTTATTGCTGTTCTAACTGCATTTTGAATCTCTGTATCAACTGATGGAAAAATTTGATTACAGTATTCTTCAAAGAATCTAAGCATAATAATCAAAGAAATTATTTTGGTGTTTTACAGCAATTTTTTCTATAATTTTATTTCTAGCCTGTTTCTCTTTCTCACCAAAATACTTTTCATTCTTTACCAAATCCATTATTGCTTCTCTTTCAGAAATATTATTTATGTTCTGTGATATATAATATTTTCCATCATCTTTAAAAGTTGCATTAACAGTAAAGTTATTAAAATCAAACTCTTCTATGTCTACATTTCTAACATTTGCATAACTTGGTACTAAACAAGTATATATATCATTCATTTTAATCGTTGTAGTTAGTTCAGCGCCATTTATATTTATCATCTATTACCTTCCTTTATTTTAATTATTCTTTTATTAATGCCTCTATGTTGCTCGTAATGTCTTCCTTTGCTTTTACAAACATTTTATTAATTATATCTATATTATTAAAATAATTATCTTTATTGTCAAAACTATACTTATCATTTAATTCATAACTTATAGAAATATATTCTTTTGTAATTTTAGCATCTCTCAAAGAAATAAGCGGAAGTATTATGTTCTCACCACTTTTTACTTCTCTTTGCATTGTATAGTCTTTTGAATTATTTACAACAATAATTTTATAAAAGCTATCTTCTTCCACTATTGCCATTCGCATTCCTATTTCATTCAAATTGTCATTCTTTAATCTTTCATTTATTAAGCTCTTATTAATCATTTCTATTGGTTTCTCTGAATCTTTTTCTAGATTTACAAATATTGCAGAATATAGAATATCAATTCTTTGATTTTGCAATAGTTCATATAGTTTCTTTACTCTTTCTTCAATATATTCAAAACACTTATCATAATCCTCATTAAAATTATTGTCATAATTTGTCGTAATTTGTGCATTAATGGTTGACATTGAAAATGTTGAATGCCCTGAACCTGATTTTCCTGTTATTCTTGGTATAATTGGATCCATATTTGCAGGTAATGCCATAAATTGGCACACTGGAAAATACATTTTAAAATTTTCATTTATTGTTTCAGACATTGCTTTTAAATTATCAAATTTATTAAACCACAATGTCACGATAATATTTTTAATTCTCACAATAAACCTCCTTACTTATTCTTCAATTATTATAACACTTATATTTATTTTTTACCACCTTTTTTATGAAATTCCTTAATAGATTATTTATTAAGATTTCCGCCGTCTTTTGCAAAAATAAAAAATCAAGGAACTTTGAATCCCTTGATAAATCTGGTTGCGGGGGTAAGACTCGAACTTACGACCTCCGGGTTATGAGCCCGACGAGCTGCCAACTGCTCTACCCCGCGATGTGACAACAGAATTATTATACTACTATATATATTCAAATGTCAATACTTTATGCATAAATTTATTAAAAAAATTGCATTTTTTATAAATTTAGTATTGTAATATTATGTCGTTTTATGTTATAATCTATACGTAAATTTTTTAAAAGATAGGTGTGTGGTCTTTATGGCTGAATTACGATTCATTGAAGATTTTCCTGTAAAAGGAGTAAGATTCATAGACATATCTCCAAAACTTGCAGATAAAAATGATTTTGCAAAAATTATTGAAGAAATGTGTATGGTAGTACCAAAAAATACTGATTATGTTATAGCTCCAGAATCAAGAGGATATATCTTTGGAACAGCTGTTGCAAACAAATTGAATATAGGATTTGTTCCTATTAGAAAACCTGGCAAATTACCAGAAGATTTAGTTTTAACAGTTGATTATTATAAAGAATATGGAAAAGATTCTTTATGCTTACCAACAAACGAAAATTACAGAGGAAAGAACTTCTACTTTATAGATGATGTTCTTGCAACAGGTGGAACACTTGAAGCTTCTAAAAAACTAATTGAAAAATGTGGTGGAAACTTTGTAGGTGCTGGTGTATATATTAATATAAAAGCATTAAATAATTTAGATGTAAACCATGTAGAAAATGTATAAAAAATACCCTAGAATTTAACAATTCTAGGGTATTTTTATTATAATTTTATAGCTGCTTCTAAACCAAGTTTAATCATATTAACTAAAGCTGTTTGTCTTTCTTGTGGTGTTAATTGTTCTGGTTTTACAAGTGAATCTGTAACAGATAATATACAAGCTGCTTTTTTATTTAAATGGTTTGCTATTTCAAATAAAGCAAATGATTCCATTTCAGCTGCTATACAACCATGTTTTTCATATAATTCTTTTAAATCTGCTGTTTCTGAATAGAAAGCATCTGTACTATGTACATTTCCTTGAACTACATTTAAATTCATTTCTTTAGCAGTTTCAAGAATTACATCATTGCAAGAATTCTTTGCTGCAATTGAATGTTCTTTGTTTCCATCATAAACTTCAGCAAATGTAGACTCACTGTAACCTTCGTTTACTACAATTATATCCTTTAAATTTAAATCTTGAATATAGCCACCGCAGCTTCCAATTCTTATAATGCAATCTACATCATAGAATTTAAATAATTCATGTGTATAAATTCCTACGCTTGGAATTCCCATTCCGTGTCCCATAACAGTTATTTCTTTTCCTTTGTATGTACCTGTGTAAGCAAACATTCCTCTAACAGAATTTACAAGTCTTACATTCTCCATAAAGTTTTCAGCAATATACTTTGCTCTTAGTGGATCTCCTGGCATTAAAACTATTTTTGCAATATCTTCTTTTTTAGCTTCATTATGTGGTGTCATATTATTACCTCCATTTTTTATTATTCTACAAGTAAGTATATCAAAATTTTTCCTTTTATTCAAGCTTTTTACTATATTTGTTTTTTCTAAATCGCATTATTTTTATTCTGCCACTCTTTTTTATATAAAAAGCCATAATTCCAAACACAAAAACTATCATGAATAATATTAAAACAATATCTGAATAACCTCCAACATACATTGCAATTACGTTCCACGAATCGCCAGCAATTCTTCCTAAAATAACAAGAACTGTGTTCCAAATTAAACTTCCTATAGTTGTAAGAATTAAAAATGGAAGCATAGCCATTTTAGCCATACCTGCAGGTACAGAAACAAGACTTCTTACTATTGGTATGAATCTACCAAAGAAAACTGCATATTTTCCTTTACTATCAAACCAATTAACAGATTTTTCAATATCTGCTTTTTCAAGCCCTAAAATCTTTCCCAATTTGCTTTCTGAAAAATTCTCTAGTTTTTCAACACTTAACACTCTACCAAGTAGATATAGGATAACTGCTCCTATGACTGAGCCTACTGTTGATGCTATAATTACACCAATAACTGTGATATTTGAAATAGTTGTTGCAAACCCTCCAAAAGTTAAAATCACTTCTGATGGTATTGGAGGAAATAAGTTTTCTATTGTAATTAATGATACTATTCCTAAATATCCAAATTTGTTTATTATTTCAATAATTGCAGTTTGCATTATTTCCTCCTTCTTTCTAGTTATTCATATGAATTAATTGTAGGTATTCTTAAAACCTGACCTACATAAATTAAGTTTGGATTTGCAATATTGTTTAGCCTTACAAGTCCTTCTATTGTTACTCCATATTCTTCAGAAATTTTGGTTAAAGTGTCTCCCCATTTTACAATGTATAATTTATGGCTAGAATCGTGAATTTCGTTGCTACTTAATATTGGCACTATTAAAGTTTGACCTGCATATATCAAGTTTGGGTTTGCAATACCATTTATCTTTGCCAAATACTCATATGATGTATTATATTCCATTGCAATTTGGCTTAAAGTATCTCCCCACTTAATTGTTATTGTTTTAGTTGTTTCTTTTGGCTCTTTAGTTGCTTCTTTTGGAATTGGTGTGTTATCGGCAAGTAATACTCCACTCGTAAAGTAATCTCTATCTACATAATCTTCTATTCCAGAAACTCTTCCTTCATCTGTATATTGAAAACCATCCCAAATTTGCCATTTCCCATTTCCTGGCTCTTGTACGTAATAATCTGCAACCCATATAGGATACTTTTCTGCTAGTCTACTTGAAAAAGTATATGCAGCATTGTATGCATCGCTATATATTATTACCTCTTTTCCACTTAATCTTTCAACTTCTTCTAAAAAAGTTTGTGAAATTAAATTTATTTCATATGTTCCAAGGTCACCAAAGCTTTCAAAATCCATTGCTAGCCTGCAATCTATCTCAAGTTCCTTAATAACTGAAACGAAAAATTCTGCTTGTTCAATTGCCTCACTTTGGTTTCTTGCTGTTAAATAATGGTAAAAACCAACTTTAATGCCATTTGCTTTTGCTCCATTATAGTTCCTAATTGCATCTGCATCTATGTATCCGCTTCCCTCACTAGAACGAATATACACAACTTGAATTCCTGCATTCTTAACTTCTTGCCAGTCAATATCGCCTTGCCATTCACTAACATCTATTCCAGCATATAGGCTAGAACTAGATGGTGGAAAAGCCAGTACTTTAGAAGAAAGTAAACACACAAAAACAAAAGCAAAAATCGAAATAAGTTTTACAAATCTCTTCATTCACATACCTCCTGCTTAAATTCTATGTAAATGATTTATAAATATTCTAGGCAAAAAAATAAAGGCATTATTAAAATGCCTTTTAAAAATTATTATTATTTTTGTTTACTTTCTATAACATATGTATTATTTGTTGCCTCTGGTGTATGAGTTTGGTTAAAAGAATGGGCCATATAACCAGCAAAGAATCCTAATAAAAATACTACAATTCCTACAACTATTGTTTTAATACTCTCTTGTTTATTATAAATTTCCTTATCATATACTTTCATTCTTATCACTTCTCTCTTTTTTAATATATATCTATTTTACTTCATTATATGATTTTTTGCAAGTAGTTGTGTCTTTTTTTTTATTATCCGTGTCTTGCTCATTATGTCTTTTTTCATTTTGTTCATTATCTTTTTCTCAAGTCTTGATATGTAACTTTGTGATATTCCGAAGCATATCTGCCACTTCTTTTTGTGTTTTTTCAACTCCTGTTTTGAATCCGAACCTAAGCTCCATTATGTGTTTTTCCCTGTCTGTAAGTTTAAGTATTGCAGATTTTAAAAGCACTCTATCTACTTCATCTTCCATTGCTCTTGATGTTACATCATCATCTGTTCCGAAGTATATCTGATAGCAAAAGCTCGTTTCCATCTCCATCTTGATTTAAAGGTTCATCTATAGATATTTCCCCTTTTGTTTTGTTGCTACGTCTTAAATACATCAAGATTTCATTTTCTATACATCTTGAAGCATATGTTGCAAGCTTAATGTTTTTCCCATTATTAAATGTATTTATAGCTTTCATAAGACCTATTGTTCCTATTGATATTAAGTCTTCTATTCCTATTCCTGTATTTTCAAATTTCTTAGCAATATATACAACTAACCTTAAATTATGTTCAACCAATACTTGTCTAGCTTCAAAATCGTTTGCCTCAAGTCTTTTAAGCATTTGTTCTTCCTCATCTGGTGGCAATGGTGGTGGCAGTGTTTGACTTCCTGCAATATAGAAAATGCCATCATTTTCAAAATTTCCTCCACAAAAATATTTTTTAATTTTACACCTCAAAACTTCAAGAATATCCATATCTTCACACCCTTTCTAAAAATTATTCATCTAAAATATCTAACCCCACTAAAGCGTTATATTTTCCGCTTCTACTTAATTTCCCATTATATATTCCTATAATTACATTTTTTGCCCTATATCCTATGTCTTGATATTCAATAAGAGCATTATTTAATTTGAAACCTAATATTAGTCCATTCTCTTTTCCTAATGACTTAAAGGGAATTACCCTAATTCGTTGCGAGAATGCTCCTAATTCTACATTTTTTCCATTAATGATATCATGTGTGTTGTCTACTATCTCGGCTGGTAAAAAGCCTTTTAACGTTTCTTTTTCAACTATAATTACTGGTGCCTTACTTATTGGGTCTCTTAGGAAATTTCCTGTGTCTATAATTGCCTTGAAACTCAATGTTTTTTCTTCTAACTTTAAATTCACATCACAAAACATATCCTGCTTGCTAAGTTTGCTTTTTATATTTTTAAAAGCAATTGTTATAATAATAAACCCAAGTATTCCTCCTGCAAGTATCATCTTTATTGGGTATGTACCAATTAAAACTCCATTTTGATATAAGATGTCTTCTGGCCTTACAAAATACAATAAAGCAAATGCTACTCCACCAAATGTAAATGATGTTAAATAAAAAATTACAACATGTTTAAAAAATGATTTTAGATTGGCTGGTTTAAAAGATATATATACTATTACAAATGATAATAAGATTTTTAATATAATATTTGAATAAATTGCTATATTTGATACATAAATAATTATTGCATAAAGTGCCCCAATTGTGCTTCCTATAAGGTTTCTAACTATCTTCATGCTGTCCTTTAAAATTATCCCAGTTGCAAGTAGTATAATAGAATTCATGAATACATTTTCCATAAAAATTATATCTACATATAGGGTCATTTCCTTACCTCTTAAACATTGTACTACTTGTATTGTAAAAAGTCTGTCAATTCTTGGGCACGAAAAAAAGAAATAATCTACCTTTGTAGACTATTTCTTTTATTTTCCATTATTTTTCTATGTACTTATATTTTATTTCCTTTTTTTCTTAGGAAAGATGGTATATCTAAATCATTTGGATTATCAGATTTATTATCTGGTGTTGATGGTATTGAGTTTATTTTTTTGTTCCAAGTATTGTTTACTAAATTTTCAACACCTATTGTTGATATATTTTCATCTTTTTCAAAACCTGTTGCAATAACTGTAATTTGGATTTCATCTCCAAGACTTTCATCAGTTACAACACCAAATATGATGTTTGCTTCAGGATCTACACTGCGTTGAACAAGTTCAGCTGCTGTATTTGCTTCTTGTAAACCAAGATCTGGTCCACCAGTAATGTTTATAATTACTCCTCTTGCACCTTCTATTGATGTTTCTAGTAATGGACTTTGAATTGCTTCTTTTGCAGCCTTAAAAGTTACAACGGTGCCACCACAAGTTCTACCAGCAAATAGTAGTAAAATAATACAACCAATGAGTAACCCTATTATAATAGATATCAAAGATGAAAGAATTGATTTTGTTTTTTCATTTTCATACATGTCTTTAGCCCAATTCTTCGTGCCATACTTATTTGAATGTTGCTTTAATAATATAAGATAGCCAACAAACATTCCAACTAAAATCACAAAGAATCCAAAAATCCACATAAAGGTTAATGAATTTCTAATGATCCAAAAAGCCAAAAACTCAAGTAGATATGTAACAAAAACAAAGCCACATATGTAATAAAAATAATTATCTATAAAAGACACAAATCCATTATTTTGTTTTGCTTTTACATTTTGACATAATTCTAGGCTTGCTTTTTTTGAAAAGACCTTACGTGTTAAATAACATAAGAGAACAAATAAGCCAGCTACAACTATCGGAATAATAATCAATGCTAAATATTTCATTTTATTCAGCTCCTTTTTGACTAAACATATTTTTCGCACCAGACATATACAAGCCAAGTTCTTTTGCCGTTACATTTTTTGGATCAAATTCACCTACAATTTTTCCTTCATAGATTACTAAAATGCGATCACTCAAGCTCATTACTTCGTCTAGTTCAAGTGATATTAAGAGAATGCCCTTACCTGCATCTCTTTCTTTTATTATTTGTTTATGTACAAATTCAATGGCTCCAACATCTAGTCCTCTTGTAGGTTGTACCGCAATTAAAACTTCATGTTCTCTACTTAATTCTCTACCTATTATGGCCTTTTGTTGATTGCCACCCGACATAGATCTAACAATAGTTACCGGACCTTGTCCACTTCTTACATCGTATTTAGCAATTATTTCTTCACAGTTTTTCCTAATTTTATCTTTTTTTAGAAACCCACCCTTTTGGAATGTTGGCTCAAAATAACGTTGAAGTACCATATTATCTTCAAGTGTAAAATCAAGAATTAAACCATGTTTGTGGCGGTCCTCAGGAATGTGCGATAATCCAAGATTACGTCTACGTGGGATATCTTTATATGCATCTTCATTAATAACATATGATATCTTGCCGTGACGTGGTTTTTGAAGTCCAGTGATACCATATACAAGTTCACTTTGACCATTGCCTTCAATACCAGCGATACAAACTATTTCTCCTGCCCTAACTTTAAAACTGACATCATTAACAACTAGTTTTCTTTTTGTTTTAGACCACATTGAAAGGTTTTTTACTTCTAAAACAGTATTACCAGGTTTACATGGAGTCTTTTCAATATTTAAATCTACTTTACGACCAACCATTAATTCTGATAGTTGTTCTTTTGTAACTGAAGCCACATCGTATGTTCCCATGTACTTACCCTTACGAAGGATTGTACAACGATCTGCTACTTGTTTTATTTCATTAAGTTTATGTGTTATGAAAAGAATTGATTTACCACTATTAGCCATTTCTCTCATGATAAATAGTAATTCATCTATTTCTTGAGGGGTTAGTACTGCTGTTGGTTCATCAAAAATTAAAATATCATTATCACGATATAACATCTTTAGGATTTCAACTCTTTGTTGCATTCCAACACTAATGTCTTCAACTTTCGCATCAAGGTCAACCGCAAGTTTATAGTCTTTTGACAATTGTTCTATTTTTTGACGCGCTTTCTTCTTTAAAAGAAATCCACATTTCGTGGTTTCAGCACCTAATATAATATTATCTAAAACAGTAAAAACATCTATAAGTTGAAAATGTTGATGGACCATTCCAATACCTAATGCATTAGCATCGTTAGGATTATTGATTTTGACAGGTTTTCCATCTTTTAATATTGTTCCACCATCAGGAGTATTAAGACCAAATAGTACTCCCATAAGAGTTGATTTACCCGCTCCATTTTCACCAAGTAGAGCATGAATTTCCCCTTTTTTTAGTTGTAAAGTAACATTATCATTAGCTATTATACCAGGAAATTCTTTTGTTATGTTTAACATTTCTATTATATAATTGTCACTCATATATTCTCCTTTTTTGAAAAAATGGCTACTAAATTACTAGTAGCCATTTAATTTTGCTTTATAAACTATTTAATGTATTCTAATTTAACGTTAGAATAAGTTTTAGTTTCTGCACCTTCAGGATTGTCATCAATAGATACTTTACCAGCCTTTATTTTTTTGAATAGTTCATTGTATTGTTCTACTGAGAAATTCTTTAATGACCATGTATCAGTAGGAAGACTAACTGCATCTTTGTCAGCACCTAATGATGTAGTTGTTCCACCAATTGTACTCCATTTGTCAGTGAAGAATGCATCTAGGGCATCCATTGCACCTTCTCTTAAGCCTTTTGTTGCTGATGTAATTACAGTTTCAGATTGAGAAGATTGGTCAACGTCTACACCGATAACTTTTTTACCATTTTCAAGTGCAGCAGTGAATGCACTATTACACATTGAACCACCACAAGCGAAAACAACTTCTGTGCCAGTTGAATACCAACCTTTTAATAATGTTACAAGTTCAGGACTTGCTGAGAAGCTTGCACCATATAACCAGCTATATTTCATGTTAACAGTAATTCCTTTTTCTTTTGCTGCATCATTTGCACCTTGAATATAACCATATCCAAATCTTTGACAAGCAGGGTTAGTACCACCGCCGCCGCCTGAGAAGCCAAGTTTAGTATAGCCTTCCATAACTGCAGCATATCCAGCTAAATACCCAGATTGTTCTTCTTTAAATACGATTCCAGCAACATTTGCAAGAGGAGTTCCTACTTCTGCACCTTGTTCATTAACTTTGTCAGTTAATGTCCAACCATCAATAAATACAAATTTAACTTCAGGAAGTTCCATAGCAGCTTTTCTTAATGATGATGCTTGCATAAAGCCAGCAGCAACAATAATTTTAGCGCCATTGTCGGCAGCTTTCTTCATTGCATTATATCTATCTTCATCAGTAGCACTATCACCATTTGCAGGTTGATAATATTTATAAGACTTATTATTTTCTTTTCCGTATCTCTTAATACCTTCCCAAGTTCCTTGGTTAAATGATTTGTCTTTTAATTGACCGATATCAGTTACAAAACCAATTTCATATTTTCCATCTGCAGATTCCATAGTGTCAGGAATTGCATCATAATCGTAGCCTTTAGTATTACCTTTATCAGGTTTACAAGAAGCTACACTGAATAAGAACATCACAGCTAAAATAGTTAAAATTACTCTTTTCATATTTTCCTCCATATTTTTTTGTTGGATTTTTCACCAACACAAAGATTATAACAAATCTATTTTTATTTTGCAAGCATTTTATTACTTTTCTATTATTTTTTTTACATTTGCACTATTTTCTTTAATTAAATTAAAGACTTTCGCCAGTGGTTCTCCATCAACTAAAGCATGAGAAACTGTAATATTAAGGGTTAAAGTGTATCTACCATCTTTTTCAGTAAACTTACTCCAACAAATACGCGGAACTGATAACGACTCAATATTACCACTTGGAATTGGATGTGTGAAAGCATCAAATTCAAGCCATGGTAAGCATGTCAAATAAAATACATTATATTCAGTGGTGTTGTAAGCATCAACAACCGTTAATTGAGGTTTTTTCTTTTCGATTTCTTTATGAGCGTCAACATAAAATTTATAATAGTTAAAACTCATTTTATTACTACCATTTTCAAAACTGCCTCCTGCCGTTTTAATGGTATAAGTTGGATGAATTACATCATATAAACGAACATCACCATCAACAACCCGTAATCTCATTTCTTCTACTTCATTTAGACTTTTTGACACTATATATAAAAAGTTAATAAAAAATGAAGTTTTGGTTATTTTTGAAAATTTTACTACTTCTGTTACGTCAATAGTTGCATCTATTCCATAACATGGATTTGAGAATGATGAAAACCAGTTGTACTGTTTACTTCTTTTCCAATTTTTTACATCAATTATTTTGTACATAAATTACCTCCTATTTTCAATAATTATTTTATCAAATTTTGAAAGCAATGTAAAGAAAAACATATCATTTTGTAAAATGATATGTCTTCAAGGATGTTATATTTATTCTTTATTAATATTTAAGATTGATACAGCATCTGTAATTGTCTTTTCAAAAGCTTCCATACCATATTTATCAACTTCAGTTTTATTTTTTTCACCATGGGTTAAACAACCGGCACCACCAATACAGCCACCGATACAAGCCATACCTTCAATAAAGTTTGCATCAAGTACATTCTTATTCTTTCTAAGTAAGGCCATCTTGCATTCTTCAATGCCATCACATGGAATTGCTTTTAAAACAAAGTCATTTATGTTAGCTTCTTTTAGTCCTTCTGCCATAGCATCTGATAACCCACCAGAACGTGCGAAGATTCTTCCATAATATGATGCATTATCTAATATATCTTCTTCAAGGGTTGTAATATCAAGGGCCTTACTGTCAAATAAAGCTTGTAATTCTTCAAATGTTAAAACTTCATCAACATAAGGTCTTACTTCTTCTTGTTGGATTTCCATCTTTTTAGCTGTACAAGGACCGATAAAAACAATTTTACTATTTGGATCGTTTTGTTTAATATATTTAGAAATAGTTGCCATAGGTGATAAATTATGTGATAAATATTGTTTTAGGTTAGGAAATTCTTTTTTCAAGTAAGCCACAAAGGCTGGACAACAACTACTTGTTAAAAATCCTTTTTCAGCAAGTTCTTTAGCCTCAGACATCGCTACCATATCAGCACCAAGAGCAGCTTCAATAACGGTATAAAAGCCTAAGTTTTTAAGACCCGTTATAACTTGACCTAATTTCGCATAATTAAATTGACTAGAAATTGAAGGAGCTACTACAGCATATACTTTGTATTTAGTATTGTTTTCGCTTTTTTTAATAATGTCAATAACATCAATAATAAATGATTTATCAGTGATTGCTCCAAAAGGACATTGGTATACGCATGCACCACAAGCAATGCATTTATCATTATTAACTTTCGCCTCTTTATTTTCACCCATAGTTATAGCTTTTACTTTACATGCTACTTCACAAGGGCGTTTATAATTATGGATAGCACTATATGGACAAACTTTCGCACAGGCGCCACATTCTACACATTTTGTTTTATCGATTCTTGCGACATGGTTATTATCAAATGAAATAGCACCACGTTTACATGCAGCTTCACATCTATGAGCTAAACAGCCTCGACATGCATTAGTTACATCATATCCACCCATTGGGCATTCATCACAAGCAATATCTATTACCTCAATTACGTTTGGATTATTGCGATCCCCACCCATTGCTATTTTCACTCTTTCAGCAATAATAGCACGTTCTTTATATACGCAGCAACGCATTGTTGGAACATTACCAGAAATTATTTCTTTCGGAATATCTAAGATATGATCATATAGAGTTTCATTCCAAGCATATCTTGCGACTTCACGCAATACTTCATATTTTATATATTGGACTTTTGTGTCAAACTTTCTCATATATTCACCAATTAAAAGTAACTTACTTTTATCCTTTTACCCATTTGTTTTAAATACTTTGATAATTCCTCAACTAAATTCATTTTTATACTAAAGTTGATTGGTAAGTCTGGATTTTGGTGAGCAGGGTTAATTGCTCTACCTACATAAAAGTTAATGTCCGTAGCTTCTTCAAATAACATTCTACTAATTAAAGAAGCACCATCTTTTTTAAAGCACCAATCATCATATAATTTATTCTCACCAACATAGTCTTTAGCATATTCCACAACCTTATTAATTGTGATAACTCCTTCTGTTACTAAGTCAACGCCTTCAATTTTTGCAGTAGGAGGAATATTTGAATTTTCGAAATTAAGAGATGCAACTAGTGGCTTACCTAAATACTTGGAAACGATTGATGAAGTAGTGCCACCACAAACAATGTGCTTACCTTCTTTTGCGAAGAAAAGAGCCATCATTCTATTGCAGTCATTACGATCAGATGGAGGACCAAACAAAATATTAACCGGTTCTCTTTTTCTAATTTTTACTACACATGCAGTAGCATCATCACCAGGTGCACCGCCATATAGTTTATCGCATTCATCAATTAACATTGTTGACATTGTTTTAGCGGTATAACCACCACAATTAATGTCTTTCATATATTCAGCAATATCGCTAAGTTTCCAACCAAAATTATAAGCTATGCCGATTCCTGCGTGAGGGCAACCATCACTCATCGCAATTATTACATCATTTTCTTCTAATTTTATTTGTGTCTTATAGATTTTTTTACCACCAATAATTAATTCAGATTTAGGATAGTCATAAATTTCATTATTTCTTAAGAAAATCATTTGAGGATTATCATATTGAATTAATTCAGCACTTTCATTATTTTTGATATGAATGATTGAAAATGTTGAGTAAGCAACACCTCTAACTGAACAAATAGGAAGAGTTGCTGCAATCGTGTCAACACATGACTCAAGTGACAAACCAGCAGAAATCATTGTGGAAATGATTTTAGAAGTAAGGGTTGATAGAATGCTTGCTTTTACGCCACTACCAAGCCCATCAGCAAGAACTATAATCGTCGAACCATCTTCTTGTTCGATGACATCCATATGGTCTCCGCATAACTCTTCTCCTGCGTGATTAATACTTTTATAACCAATATCTGCACATAGATTATTCATTCGTAATTGACTCCTTTAATTTAGTAAGCGCAATTTTGGTTTCTGCTGCTGTTTCACCTAGAAGTGAAGCAATTTCTTGAACAATTCGCATTTGCTTGTCAACCACTTTATCGGCAATTTCTACAGTTTGTTTGCTTATTGATTCTTTCTTGCTCTTTTCTAGAGTTGCTTCAGTCACATCACGCATAATGCAAATCAATAGGTGATAATTTATATCATAAATAATTGATTGTTCAACATATTTATCATATTCAGCAAGATAAATTTTCTCATTTTTAATATTTTGTTTAGTATCTAAAACTTTAATGAAAGGTACTGGGTCAAGAATTCTTACAACTTGATCACCTAAAATATCAGAGTCATTCCTAATATTTAAAATCTTTTTAGCTGCTGAATTAATTTGTTGAACTTCAAATTTTTCATTTAAGACAATTAACCCATTTGGAGTGTTACTAACAATACAGTCAGAAAAGCTTTCAGCCTTTTCTTTTAAGTAAGGTAGGCACATTGATATTTCTGCTTTACCTTGATAAATAGCAATTGCCTTATCATGACAAGTATTATAGCCACATGAACCACAGTTTAACTCATCACTCTTTTTAGTTTTTCCCATTTGTTTCATTATTTGGGTTATTTCATATTCAGTCGGCATTACACTCGTAACTTTAATTGGTGCAAAGTTCTTTTGATAGAATAAGCTATTTTCTTGAGCTACTTCAAAGTCTTTAGAACCTGCGTACTTATTAACAAGTAAATAATCCTTTAAATGTGAATTATGATGTTTTTCAATTATTGGACCAGCAATACAGCTACCATGACATGCGGACATTTCGATAAAACATTTAGTTATTTTACCTGCTTCAATATCTTTTAAAGCTGCAATACAATTTTCAGTACCATCAACAGACATATAGGCATAACCTGGAGCATCACAAGCCATTGTCTTTAAGATACCACCAGTAGTTGGAAATAATCTTGTTTTACTATGTTCATTTATTTCTTGATCTACTGCTTCTTCAAGTTCAATATGCTCTTCTCTCAACCAGTTTGATAATTCCTCAAAAGTTAAAACACAATCCACAATCCCTTCATATCGGTCGGCTTCATCTTTTTTCGCAACACATGGTCCAATAAATATTGTTTTCGCGTCAGGATGACGCTTTTTAATATCTGTACAATGTGCTTGCATAGGACTCATAACATTAGCAAGATATTTTAATTCATTTGGAAAGTACTTTTGAATTAATAAGTTTACAGAGTGACAACATGAAGAAATCAAAATATCATTGAATCCTTCTTTTAAAATCTTGTCATACTCATTTTTAACAAAGGTTGCTCCCATTGCGGTTTCTTCTACATCATAGAAGCCTAATTTCTTCAAAGCTTTACGAATAGATTCAATTCCTATACCATCATAATTAGCAATAAATGATGGAGCAATACTTGCAATAACTGGAACATTTAGATTTAAAAGCATCTTGGCTTTTTCAATTCCATCAACTATTTGTTTTGCATCTTGTGGACAAACAACAAAGCATTGACCGCACAAAATACATTCATTATCAACAATATGAGCTTGGTTAGCTGAGAATCTAATTGATTTTACTGGACAATGCCTAATACATTTATAACAATTTTTACAATTAGATTTTTTTAAAGTTAAATAACTCGCCATTTTCTTCACCTCTTGTTATTTAATAAGGGGAGCGACCTTTTCATCCCATAATTTTTGAATACTATCTACGGTAATTCCCGTATAGATATCATCATTAATAAAGATTGTCACACCTATACGGTTACATTTACCTGCACAAAAGCTACCTGATAGTAAGATCTTATCACTTAAATTTTCACTTTCAATTTTTTTTGACAAAAATTCAACAATCTCTGGTGCTTTTTTAAGAAAACAAGAACTTCCTATACATACTTTTATTTCGATCATTTCTTTAATCTTCCTAATACTTCTTTTTCAAAAAATTCATTTACAGTTTCAGGAGATACAGAATATAATTCATCATTTACAGTCACACATACTCCACATTGACACTTACCCATACAGAAAGTACCATTTAATTCTACTTCATCACCTAAGTTATTTTTTGCAATTAAATATTGTAATTGTTCAACTACTTGTCTAGATCCTTTAATATGGCATGAACTACCGATACATACAGTTACTTTAATCATTTTAATTTCCTCCTAATACTATTCGTAATCTACTACATTAACCCAAGAAAGTAAGAATTCTCTTTCTTTCTCGTTGCCTTTAACTGATTGTGAAGCCGCAACAATTGGAAGCCATCTTTGGATATCTTTCTTTGATACATCGCTCTTTTCACAGTAAACTTCTAAATATTTTTCAGCACTAGTTAAATCACCTGATAACCAGAATAGAAGATATGTTCTTGCGGCATCGGCACAAGGATTTCCTTGAGTTGCATGTGACCAGTCAATGATGTAAGCTTTACCATCATCAGCGATAATGACATTAGATGGGTTGAAATCACCATGACATAGAGCATTACCTTTAGGCATACTTTCTAGACGTGTGTGTAAATCATATTTAGTAGTAGCGTTGATATCAGCTAAATTAATTTTACGATTCATTTTATCTTTAAGTTTAGTAAGAAGTGGGCAAGTATTAGCTTGAACCATTAGTTGTAATTCAACAAATTTAGCCATATACTCATCTTTTTTCTTAGGGAATTTTTCCATTAATTGTGCTAATGTATTACCTTTTATGAATTCAGTAACGATAGCCCATTTACCATCAACCATAGATATTTCTTCGATTTTTGGAACGTTAATATCTAATTCTTCAACTCTTGCTTGGTTTAAAGCTTCGTTTAAAATATCAGCTTTTGAGTAGTTTTCATTGAACACTTTAACACATTTATCGCCATCTTTATAGATAGTTTTTGCATTTCTAACAGCTATAATTTTTTCTAGATTCATACTTTTTTCCTCGCTTTCTATTTAACTATTCTCTTATCTTTTTTATAAAGTTTTTTAAAATCATTCTTATCTTCTGTGATAAAATCATTCTCATCTTGAGTTGGAACAGCTTTTTCGACAAATGTTTTGCCATAATATGCATTTAAGTACATTTGTTTAATTTCACTCATTAGAGGATATCGAGGGTTAGCACCTGTGCATTGGTCATCAAATGCTTGTTCAACCATTGCATCTAGACGATCTAAGAAATCTTTTTCATCAGGTACATAATCTTTAATTGTAGGTTTAATACCAATTTTAACTTTTAATTCATCAATAGCTTTAATTAAATTTTCAACTTTTTCTTGATCAGTTTTTCCACCTAAGCCTAAAGCTTCACTAACTTCGGCATAACGTCTTAATGTATGTGGATGATCATATTGAGGGAAAGTACCCATCTTAGCAGGAACTTCGGCTGAATTAAATCTAATTACTTCATCGATCATTAGAGCGTTTGCAATACCGTGAGGTAAATGATGGAAGGCACCAAGTTTATGAGCCATAGAGTGACAAACACCTAGGAATGCATTTGCGAAAGCCATACCTGCCATTGTTGCAGCATTAGCCATTTTTTCACGTGCTTCAGGATCATGTGGACCATCATTGTATGCTCTAGGTAAATATTCAAATATTACTTTTAATGCTTGAATTGCTAAACCATCAGTATAGTCAGTTGCCATAAGTGATGCATAAGCTTCAAGACAGTGTGTAACAGCATCAATACCAGATGCAGATGTTAAGCCTTTAGGAGCTGTCATATGGAAGTCAGCATCAACAATTGCCATCTTAGGTAATAATTCATAATCAGCAAGTGGATATTTAACACCTGTTGCCTCATCAGTAATAACCGCAAATGGAGTTACTTCTGAACCTGTACCAGCTGATGTTGGAATAGCAATAAAGTATGCTTTTTCACCCATCTTAGGGAATGTATAAATACGTTTACGAATATCCATGAAACGCATTGCCATATCTAAGAAGTCTACTTCTGGATGTTCATATAATACCCACATAATCTTTGCAGCATCCATAGCAGAACCGCCACCTAAAGCAATAATGCAGTCAGGCTTGAATGATGTCATTTGTTCAGCACCACGTTTTGCACATGCAAGTGTTGGGTCAGGTTCTACATCAAAGAATACAGCATATTCCATATCCATTTCTTTTAGTTTTTCAATAATTGGGTTTGCATTACCATTAGTATATAGGAATCTATCAGTTACGATAAATGCACGTTTTTTATTCATTACATATTTTAATTCATCTAAGGCAACTGGTAAGCAGCCTTTCTTAATATAGACTTTTTCTGGAACTCTAAACCAAAGCATATTTTCCCTTCTTTCGGCAATAGTTTTAATATTGATTAAGTGTTTTACACCAACGTTTTCTGAAACACTGTTTCCACCCCATGAACCACAACCTAAAGTTAGTGATGGTGCAAGTTTAAAGTTATAAATGTCACCAATACCACCTTGAGATGAAGGAGTATTAACAAGAATACGACAAGTTTTCATTCTTTCAGAGAATTCTTTAAGTTTTTCTTGTTCGGTTATTGTATTTAGATAAATTGAGGAAGTGTGACCATAACCACCATCAGCAATTAATCTTTCAGCTTTTTGGAAAGCATCTTCAATGTCTTTCGCATGATACATTGCTAGAACTGGCGATAGTTTTTCATGAGCAAATTCTTCTGATAAATCAACTGATTCAACTTCACCAATTAAAATCTTAGTACCTTCTGGAACATTAACATGAGCCAAACTAGCAATTGTTGCGGCTGATTGACCTACGATTTTAGCATTTAAAGCACCATTAATAATAATTGTCTTACGTACTTTATTTAGTTCTTCTTCATTTAAGAAATAGCAACCACGATTCATAAATTCATCTTTAACAGCTTCGTAAACGCCATCTAAAACGATTACTGATTGTTCAGATGCACAAATCATACCATTATCAAAAGTTTTTGAATGAATGATTGAGTTAACTGCAAGTACGATGTCTGCACTGTCATCAATGATAGCAGGAGTGTTACCTGCACCAACACCAACTGCAGGTTTACCAGATGAATAAGCAGCTCTAACCATACCAGGTCCACCAGTAGCAAGAATAATATCGGCTTCTTTCATAACTGTATTTGTAAGTTCAAGACTTGGAACATCAATCCAGCCAATGATTCCTTCAGGGGCACCAGCAGCAACGGCAGCTTCTAGTACTATTTTTGCGGCAGCAATTGTTGATTTTTTAGCTCTTGGATGTGGGCTAATAATAATGCCGTTTCTAGTCTTTAATGCAAGTAATGATTTGAATATTGCAGTTGAAGTTGGATTTGTTGTTGGAATAACTGCAGCAATAACTCCGATTGGTTCTGCTACTTTTTTAATACCATAAGCTTTGTCTTCTTCAATAACACCACAAGTTTTTTCATAGCGATATTTATTGTAAATATACTCTGAAGCATAATGGTTTTTAATAACTTTATCCTCTACAACACCCATCCCTGTTTCCTCTACTGCCATTTTAGCAAGTTCAATACGTGCCTTATTTGCAGCAAGAGAAGCTGCTAAGAAGATTTTGTCAACTTGTTCTTGTGTGTAAGTTGCATACTTCTTTTGAGCATTTCTAATTTCAGCAAGTCTTTGTGATAGTGTCTCTAGACTATCAACTACTAAATAATCTTTTTTCATAACCTTTGTTCTCCTTTTTAATTATTATTTATTTCAACTGCAAGCATTGTTAATAACGATGTTATATCAACATTTTTCACATTTATTTTTTCATCTACATCTAATTTTTGATTTGTAAAATTTAGAATGCCTTTAATTCCACTACCAGCAATTAATTGGCATACTTCTTTTGCACTATCTGATGAAACAGCTAGTACTCCAATTTTGACATTATTTTCCATACAAAATTTTTGAACATTGTCGATGGACTGTACTTGAAGATCCCCAAAAGCTTTGCCAATTTTATTTTTGTCATTATCAAAGATACCTATTATCTTAAAGCCTTGGTCTTTAAAGCCTTGATATTTGACTAATGCTTCGCCAATTTTTCCTGCTCCAACTACAATCACATTTGTTACGTCGTCAGTTCGAACCAAGCGTTCTAAATCGGTTTTTAATTCTTCAGTTACATACCCTATTTTAGGTTTGCCATTACCGGAAATTAAGTTTAAGTCTTTTCTAACTTGTACTTCACCAAGATTTAAATCGGTTGCCATCATTTTGGAAGATACCATTTTTACATCAAGGTTTACAAGTTGATTTAAATAATTAAGATATAGTGGAATTCTTTCAACCACTGACCTTGGTATTTTCTTATTACACATATAAAAAGCATCCTTTCTACAAATATTATACCAAAAAACATAACATTTGTAAAATACTAAAACAGTATATCGATATATCATTATCGATATACTAGTATTTATTTATAACTGTTTTTACGTTTACTCTCACAAAGTTTGGTTATAAATTCATTATCTAGGTTACTTAACACATATGATTTTCGGTATATTAAAACATCTTTATATTTTTTAACATTATCAGCACATGCTTTTTGAATTAATCCATATCGTTTAAGTGTAATTTCTGGTATTGGTGATACCCACATAAAAGTATTAGCATTACTTGCTAGAAGTTCAAACTGGCTAGCTCGTTCAAAAACAAAAATTCTTTTATTAATACCTTCACTAAAGGCACTCTTAGATACTTCAGTAACAGGAAGAGAAGGAACATATGGATCACCATGAGCAATTTCCATCAAGTCTTTTAAGTCTTGTTGCGTAATCTCAGTTAGTTTTGCTAAAGGGCTATCATTATTAAATACTAAAACATAATTAAATTCATTAATTAGTTCATAATTTAATTCTTTTTTATCAAATAATTCCTTAAAATATTTATCATGTTCAGCATAATATCTAACTATACCTAATTTATAGTTCTCTTCCATAATATTATGAATTACCCGATAAGCATTTGTTTCTTTATAAAAAGCTTCAATATTATCAATATTATTTAACGTTTTAGAAAATTCCACAAAAGCATTAGAAACATAACTGGCTCTTGGCACGGCAATTGAAAAAACGTTTTTCTTTTGTTGACCTTTAAATATTTTTTCCATTTCATCAAACTGATTTAATAGTCTTTTACTATATTCAACTAAACGTTCACCATCAGGGGTTAGGGCAATTCCTTTTTTTGTACGTTCAAAAATTGTAATACCAAGATCACTTTCCAAGTCTTTTATGGCTCTAGAAACATTGGGTTGAGCAACATAAAGTCGCTCGGCAGCTTTACTAATTGAACCTGTTTCTGAAACAGCGATTGCATACTTTAAGTGTAAAATATTCATATGTGTAATCTCCTAACATTCAAATTTATTGATAATATTTCCTTCTAGGTCCTTCCAATAAAAGACTTTATCAACAACTACCATGTAACCATGATAACTATTCTCTTTAGGAATTGAGACAGAACCTGGATTCATGTGTACATAATTATCATACTTATCACATTTTTGAACATGCGTATGACCTGAAAGTACAACATCAATTCCTTTAAAAGGAATGTTTTCTACATCATATAAGTGGCCGTGTGTGGCAAAAATCGTTAAATCGTTAATTGTTAAAATCATATAATCTGCCATTATTGGAAACTCTAAAACCATTTGGTCTACTTCACTGTCACAGTTTCCTCTTACACTAATAATTTTATCTTTATATTCATTAAGTAATTTAATTAATTCTTTTGGATTATAATCATTCGGTAAATCATTACGAGGGCCATGGTATAGGATATCCCCTAAAAAAATAACCTTATCTGGTTCTTCTTTTTTTATTTGTTCTATTAATTTTTTTCCATAATAAAGGGATCCGTGAATATCTGATGCAATTAACCATTTCATATTTTTGCTTTATCTCCTAACTTATATATTTTACCATATTATTAAATGAATTGCAATTATTAAGAAAAAATAACCTCCATATCAAATAGAGGCTATTTTCAAAGTTATTATTTATATTTTTCTATTATGGTTTTTTCACTAAAAGTATCAGTTTCATATTCCGTTTTTTCATAAACATATACTTTTAAATTTTCTGGTTTTTTTACCATAAAAGCTTGTGAACCAATGCATTTAAGCGATTTAGGCAAAACAATTTCGCCACATAAACCTGACTGTTGAAAAGCAGCGTATCTAATTTCTTCTAATCCTTCCACAAATTTTACGGTTTTTAAACTTTCTTTAAAGACAAATGTACCAAACTCAATTACTTTTAAGTTTTTGCCTAAAGTTATTTGTTCTAAATTTTCATACCAAGTAAACATTGCATCATTGATCTCATCGATATCATCATCTACAATAACATTTTCTGCACATTCTATTAAGTTTTTAGCTATGCGTTTTCCATTTTTCTCGATGACTTCTGTAATTTGTGATAGTTTAACTGGTGCTTTTTTACTTTCAAAATTATTGGTTTTAGAAACATTTTTATCTTTTTCTTTTCTTAGAGCTCGTTGTTTTCCGGTTTCACCATTTACTTCAATTAGACTATGAAAACTATCATCATAGTATATCGTATCTTTTGAAACAGTAACTTTCAATAAAGTCGGAAGTTTCACACCAAAGGCATGATGTTTTATCTCTTTTAAAGAATTAGGTAATGTAATGTTTCCTGTAATACCAGTTTCATAAAAGGCATTAGTTTCAATTACCTCAAGCCCTTCCACAAAATTAACTACTTCAAGATTTCTTAACATATTAAATAATTCTTTAGGTATCACTTTTAAGTTTTTGCCTAAGGTTATTTCTTTTAATTTACTACAGTTCATTAAAGCATTAGAACTAATCTCAATTACTTTATCATCTATTAAAAGTTTAGTACAAACATCAGGAACTTTAGTAACTAAATAGCCATTGCCAAGCTTAGTTTTTTCACATATATCAAGAATATTATACACTTTATTAGGATCTTCTTTTTGAACTTTTGGTTCTTCTACTTTGGTTTTGACTGTATTTTTTGTTTTAGTTTCTGCTTTTGTGACTTTTGATGATGCACTTTTATTTGTATCATCAACATAAACAAATTGTTTAAATTTATGGGTGCGAGTAGGTAAATCTAATTTTTTCCATAGTAAATCCAAATCTTTTTCGGTAAGATCTTCTTCATATTCTTTCATCGCATTATCCATAATTAGATTAAATTCACTATTCCAACCATTTTGATTAAACTTTTCATATCTTGAAACAAAGTAATCGTTTACTAAAAATATACAAAAATTAGCGATAGTATATAATCTGTCACTAAACGGTTTACGATATCGATCATTATTTATAGTACGATTAACTTCAATTTGTTTACTATATTCATGCAATTCTAAATCTTTATTATTATATGTATTTTTAATAAACTCCTCATTATTTATCAAAAAAGTAGTTAACATATCTCTTTTAACATTTAATTGTTCATTAACAATATAAGATGTGCGTATACTTTTTACATCATTTTCGATAAGATATGAGTAATAGTATAAACTAAGATCAACTGCTTTATTATAATTGTCATGTATTTTTTTGAAGTTTTCTAAATGCTCTTTTAATTTAGGGTATTTTTCAGGTCGTATATATGATTTATTTTGAGGTGGATTAATACTACCCGTCATCATATTAGTCATTTTACAAGCAGTTCCATAATCTAGTCCCGTAGAGTTAAATTCATGAAGAAGATATTCATTAAGTGTACTTTC
>ENA-ORRN01000735-ORRN01000735.1-human-gut-metagenome-genome-assembly--contig:-NODE-735-length-25246-cov-4.122464_pt1 | contig 25246 bp, 17 predicted proteins | sample MGYA00242174_ERZ509132 | MGnify/ENA primary metagenome ERZ509132 (study PRJEB26280, sample SAMEA2338671) | human gut metagenome | biome: human gut; feature: human-associated habitat; material: faeces... | reverse complement strand
CAAAATAATTTTATACTTATATTTGAGATATAGACAGATTTCACTTTCTTGCAATGTAAATATGAATATCAAGGAAAAATAACATCTTCCGTTCAATTTGATTATTTTCCATACAGTGTACCAGATAGAAGCAAATTAACAAATTCTATTTTACAGGGAATTTGTCCTATAGCCGAAGAATGGCAAATTATGCGTGAATTATCCTATTTGGAAGTGGATGAAAATTGTTTATACAGACCATTTGATACTTTATCAAATGGAGAACAGACAAAGGTTTTACTTGCAGCACTGTTCTTGAATGAAGGGCATTTCTTGCTTATAGACGAGCCTACCAATCATTTGGATATGCGAGCAAGAGAATTAGTTTCAGCATATTTGCGTAAGAAAAAAAGTTTTATATTAGTATCCCACGACAGATGTTTTTTGGATGGTTGTATCGACCATGTGCTTTCCATCAATCGTTCCAATATTGAAGTTCAAAGCGGAAACTATTCTTCTTATATGGAAAATTTTGAACGTCAGCAAGATTTTGAACGCAGACAAAACAGTCGATTACAAAGCGATATTCAACGGCTGCAAGAAACGACAAAACGCACCGCAAATTGGGCAAATAAGGTAGAAAAAACAAAAAATGGCATTTTAGATTCCGGATTAAAACCAGATAAGGGATATATAGGACATAAGTCAGCCAAGATGATGAAAAGAGCGAAGGTTGTAGAAGCAAGGCAGCAAAAAGAAATTGAGCAAAAATCAACATTGCTCAAAAATGTTGAAATTGAAAGCGGTCTCAAAATCTCACCATTGACATACCGTTCTGAACGGTTAATTTCTCTCTCTGACGTTGTACCGTTTTATGGCAATAACAAGGTATGTAAGCCTGTAACATTTGATATTATGCGCGGAGATAGAATTGCCCTTGAAGGTAAAAACGGTTGCGGTAAAAGCAGTATATTAAAATTGTTGTACGGACATTCAATAGATTATTTGGGGATAATAGAAAGAGGTTCAAATCTTACTATTTCTTACGTTCCGCAAGACACATCACACTTACGGGGTACACTTTCCGATTTTGCGTTTTCGGAGCATATAGATGAAAGTTTGTTTAAGGCCATTCTTCATAAAATGGGGTTTCAAAGACAACAATTTGAAAAAGATATAACAAACTTTTCGGAAGGACAGAAAAAAAAGGCTTTGATCGCTAAAAGTCTTTGCCAACAAGCACACCTATATATTTGGGATGAACCTTTGAACTTTATAGATATTTATTCGCGTATTCAAATTGAAAATTTGCTCATGCAGTTTCGGCCCACAATGATTTTTGTCGAACATGATAAAACATTTCAGAATAAAATTGCAACACGTATAATCAAATTTTAGCATCGAAATACGAACAAATGTTTGTATTTTATTGACAAACGGAAATAGATATGATATAATAAAAGAGTACAGGTGTAGATGTCGCCTGTACTCTTTTGCCATACTTTGAAATGTGTATGGCGTAGTTCTCCTCTTACAGAGGGGGAGCAGAATTTTCTGCGCAGTAGAGCGGGATTTGCCCGCGAGGTTTTCAGCGCGTATTGCGCTGCACCCGAGCCGTCTGAAAGACGAGCCGTTATGGGCTTTGTAAGCGTACAAATTTTTGAACGTGTAAAGCCCTTGTATGGTTGTTGTTTTTCGTCAGGCAATGAGGGGCTTTTTTGTGATACAATTTTTCCGAAAAAGCCGACGTTCTCTTTGCTTGAAAAAGATGTGCGATGAAAGGCTTTTTTAAGTGTACTCTTTTTATGGAGTTGAGCCTGTTTTATCTCGCATTTTTGGACGCGCGATTATGGGTTTTATTTGCGTACAATTTTAGATGTCGGGGCGCGAAAGCGTATTCAACAGTCGGCATCACAATAGAATGGCTAACCACCATAGAGCAATTAAACCTGCTAAATAAGGTTCAAGTCGGTGAAACGTTAAGGATTTCAGCGACTTTTTTCATTTTCTTTTTTCGGCATTAACCCACTACTATGTGGTGGTTAAGCAGATATTAAAAAATCAATTTGGAGGAATTTATGAGCAAGCAAATGACAATCAGACCGCCTTAATTCAGGCAATCAGCAAGGCAAGCGAACTACCTAATAAACGTTCGCAAAATAATTTAAAGGAGATTAAAAATGGAAAACAAACAAGACAAATTTAATTTTTATCAGCCCTATTGGGATTTGGTAAAGGACGAGGACGGGGCAACCGTAAAGAGCATTATCGGGCATATATGCCGCTATATGCTGGACGGAAACGAGGAAAAACCTACCGCCCAAACGCAAGCACTTATATGGGAGGACCTTGTGGAAGTACTGGCACCGCAACGGGAAAAGGAACTGCAAGGCAAAACACCCAAGGCGTACAACGCCAGGTGGAAGCACTTTTCTTTCCGCAGAAACTATTACAACAAATTGCTATCCCTTGAAGATGACCAAGCGAAGGAATATTTGCAAGCAATATGCGAGTTAGCGTTCAACGGCAGACAACCAAAGGAATTATCTGCTACCGTAAAGAAGTATTACGAGTTATCGTTGCTTACTTTGAATACTTCCATTAAACGGAAAAAGGCAGGTAGCAAAGGCGGTATGGCAAAGAAAACCAAGCCAGAAACCCCTACTACTTTACACACGATAGAAGATTTAAAAGTATTCGGCTGTACGGGGAGTTTAAGTTTACAGAATCCGATATTAGACGGTGTGGACGTAAACGAACTCTATGAGTTTGTTAAGGTAAACGAAGAAACACATTCAATGTCTCTGTATAAGGCGGTTGAAACCTTCCGCAGTCGGAAAGGCTTGGGCGGTTAATATGACAAGCAAATTGGAAGCAACCGGGAAGCAAAACCTATGTCCATATCATAGGTGTAACTCACTACACTTACTTTGTAAGTTCCGTTCGCTCTGCGAGGCTTTTTAACCACTAAAAAATAAAATATTAGGAGGACAAGAAAATCAGTTATTTAGTATGTCATATGGAAAAATACAAAAGGCAGGAAGTCAGCCCTGTCGAGGAGGAAAACGAAAGAGACGAAACGTATCAGGCGAGCAATCCGCAGATAGACAGCTCCCGAACGCACCTCAATTATCACCTTATATTGCCCAGGAAAAGTTATATGGAAATAATCAACGAGAGGTTGTCAGAGTTGGAGTTAAAACGCAAAATTCGTTCAGACGCTATCCTGATGAACTCTTTTATTGTGACGTCGGACGGCGAGTTTTTCAAGAGGCTAAACCCGTGGGAGATTGACGAGTTTTTCAGGGACTGTGTAAAGTTCTTTTCGGACAAGTACGGGGAAGAAAACATGATTTCCGCAGTCGTACATAGAGACGAAACCACGCCGCATATGTACTTAAACTTTATCCCTATTAATGAAGGACGATTGAGCAGTAAAAGTCTTTTCGATAGACAAAAGCTCGCGCAACTGCAAACCGAACTTCACGAGAATATCGGCAGAAAATGGGGATTGCAACGCGGCAAGGAAGGCAGTCAGACAAAACATCTTTCCACGGCAGAGTTCAAGGCGAAGAAGATTATCGAAGGCGCAGAGCAACGTGAACGAAAAATCGACGAGCAGACCGAGAAAAAGAGAGCCGAGTTAGACGATTTAACACAAATCGTTCAAGTTGTAGAAGATGCCAAGAATAAACCTATCCCAAAAAAGAGAAAGGACGCAGAAAAAGAAATTGTTTCGCTTCGCACAACTAACGCCGAACAAGCAAGGCAATTGCAAATTGTTGGTAAGGACAGGGATTACATATTCAGCCTTCTCAAACAAAAAGAACAAGAAGCCGAGAGATACAAACGAAGTGCAGAAATTCTTATAAAATTAAAGGAGTTTGCCCCTGACGAGTTAACGCAACTACAAAGACTTGCCACCGAGCGAAAGGAACAAAAAACCAAACCGTCCACTTCCTCTAACAACAGCAAGTGGACGAAATAACCGATTTAGTCGATTAAATAAAGCTACGTCGTGACGCTTGCCCTTAACGGGCTAAAATCTTACGGATAAAATTACGTGAAATGAAAATTTCTAATTGAAGTATTTATGGAGGTTATTATGAGTACATAATGTCGAGAAAAAAGGCTACGCCTAAATCGGATTTTGATATTCCTGATTATCAGCTTGAATCTCTTGCAAGAGTTCTATTACCTATTTTTCAGGAATACCTGTCGTCCGAGCAGGGACAAAAAGATTACGCCGAATGGCAAAAAACACAACTGAATAAAAAACTCAATAATAAAGAGTCCCGTTAAACAGTACAGGGATTGACCGTCTAAAAAAGATATGACGGCAGATAGGAAACCGCCGAAAACGTGCGGTATATAAGTGTTTAGTATAGTAAATTTTTAGGTTGAGCCGAAGATAATAAACCTACAAATAACGGCAGAGCCGATAGAGCGTGATTGCTCTATCGGCTCTATTTTCATTTATGGAAGTTTTTAAATTCCTCAATATAGCAAAATAGCCCGAACGTCTTTTTTATAGTAAAGAAGTTCAAGCTATTAAGACTTGGTGCTGCTGGCCGGATTTGAACCGGCACGGTATCGCTACCGAGGGATTTTAAGACCCTCGGGGTTATACACACCCACTATATATTGTCATCTTCGATTTTAAAAATAACAATATATAGTAGATTATCTATCCACAAAATTTAGTCCCAAATCAGTCCCAACTTTTTCAATGCGTTTAAAGTTACTTTTTCAATTTGTATCTTCTGTTCCGATTCGCCCCTTCTGATTCTAAAACGCCTTCTTTTATCATTTCCGACAAATACTCTCTCGTTCTCGACGCTTTTAGCCCAAGAATTTCAGCAATTTCGGAACACGATGCAGAAGCATTATCCGTTAAGTAGCCTATAATCGTCATTCTCGTTTTTTCGGTTATCGCCGTTTTTTTATCGCCGTTCTTTATCGCCGATTTTTTATCGCCGTTCTTTCCTTTTTCGTTTATCATTGTTAATGAGAGTGTAATTCTGTCAGGCTCAAAAGTCTCCGCAATCACAGGTTCTTTCCACCCTTGTTTGTTCCATACGGCATAAATGTTAGGAATTCCGCTACCTGCCCTTTCTCCTATATTTATCAGATTAAACATTTTCAGCATCGTTCCGTTTCTCGGATCGGAAATTCCTCCGCTCTTTGCCGCGGCGATTTCTATTCTGAATCCACCCGGGTTTGAAAACGAGATATTATCTCTCTTTTTAATTATTACAACGCCTTGTCTTCCGTAATAATCCGCATTTACAAGACAGTTCGCCAACGCTTCGCGGAGAGCCTGATGAACGGGCGTATCGTCGATTCTTACTCCGTTCTCGATTGCAAACGGAGTTTTTATATCTCGGGTCAATTTATTGTACACGCGAAAATAAAAGTCGAAAACGTTTCCGCTCCAATCTCCCGACGATGACGTAATTCTATCCGTCCAACGAACGGTATCGTCGTACTGCTCCTGATAATCGAGAAAATAATTGTTAAATTCTCTCGAAATCGCGTACTCGTTACCGAACATCAGAAGTCCAGCCGAAGTCGGATGCTTCTTTCCGTCCTCGCCGATTCCGACAGCGCCGATTCTCAGCAGGAAATCTTCGTCTCCGAGCGTTTCCCAAACGTGATTAGGTCTTGACAATCTCATACGCATACGATAGCCGTTTATGCTTTCCGAATTGAAAACAGACGTATCCGTTTCGTTTAAAATAAGCATATCAGCAGTCTTAACCGAAGCGTCGCGAACCATTGCAAGATATTCTTCCCTCGTACATTTATAATCGCCCTCGCCGTTTCTGCGGTACGTCCCCGTTACGGGATTTCCGTTTATATACACAGGTCGATATGCCCTGTCCGCCCTCGGAATATTGATAACGATTATATTTTTCCCGTCTATTTGTTGAACGTAAACGTCATTATCCGATAAAATGTTCACGCTTACTTTCTCTGAGTTGTTCGCAATATCCCAAAATTCTTTGATTAAAATGTCGGGGGATTTAATTCCGCCGTTTGCAACATGCAGAGTTCCGTCGGAAAATTCTTCAACGCCGAGCAAGATAATTCCGCCGAAAGTGTTTGCGAAAGCAGAATACGTTTCCCAGATACTTTTAGGTAACCCGCCGAGGGCTTTCTTTGCCTCTATACGATTGTTCTCCCGATAATTACTAAGTTTTAAAAAGTCAATCATATTTCGCTCCCGCTTATTTTTTGTCTTATTGTAGCATATTTATCTAATTTTTTCAAGTTAAATTTATCGAACAAAATTATTTTAGTCGCAACCAAAAACAATCATAACTCTCATACCAATAATTCGAACGAATTACATTGTAAAATTTACAGCGAATACCCTGCATTGCAGTTGTTGATTTTATTTTATAACAAAAAAGGGAGACTTATTCGTCTTCCCTTCTTGTCAAAATGGTTGTAGAACACCCCCATTCTATTGTGTTTGATTGACTTTAATTTAAGTCAAACAATCGTTAGATAGGCAATTGTATCCTCGATACAACAAAAGCATTACTACACGCCCTTTATATCGAGGCTCGTCACCTCGGTAACGTTTATTTCTACCGTCATCTTCGCTTCCGCGGATGATATTTCATCCGATACCCGAGTAAATTCATAGGTAAACGACAGATTGTCGTCGACGTAAGCCGAGGCGAGTAACTTACCGTCGTCGCTTCCCGTTTCTAATTTTATCCCGATTTTGCATGCGGAAGTGAACCTGTAATTAGCGAACGACCCCGCTTCTATTCTCGGAGATTTTTCGGCGTAACTTCCGTTTTTTATTTCGGCGACTCTGAACGCTCCTCCTCTGATATAAAAGCCGTAACTACCGACGAATATGTATACTCCGCCGCTACTATTGCTTACCACTCCCGAAATGTTTACTTCGCCGATTAAACCTTCATAACCAACTACGTTTTCGCCTGTCGCTCTCGGCGAGTCGGAATTAAGCGTAACGTCCGACGAGAAAGCCGACACGGCGTTCGCATTGCCCGTGATTACGAGGCTCGTCACCGAACTCGTATTTATCGCTATTGCCATATACGCTTCGGAAGAAGGAATTTCATCGGCAACGCGAGTAAAGTCGTAAGAGAAATTTTTCGCGCCGTCAACGTATACTGTTACGGTCATAACGGTTTCGCTTGTCGCCGAAAGCGACATTCCGATAGTTGCGCCGCTCTTTAATTTTGCTACGGTTATATCACCGCGTATTACTCTCGGATTGCTTTCGGCAAAACCGTCGCCGCTGATTTGCGCAACTCTGAACGCTCCGCCTCTCATATAGAAACCATAACTTCCGACAAAAACGAATGTTCCTCCGTTATTATCGCCGCTCGCTTTCAGACTTACTTCGCCGATCGTTCCGTCGTAGCCGATAACGCTTTCACCCGTCGCCTTGACTTTCGTTGAGTCGAGGGTAACCCCTTTCCCAAAGGCTTTAACCGTTACGGGCGCGGTTTTTGTCTCTTTGCCGAGCATTATCGCTTTGATATTGTAAATGTCGGTCTCCGAAACTCCGATTTCTTTCATGTAAGCCGCCGTTTTTTCGGACAACGTATTTCCGCTGTACGATTTGAGCGTATTCAGAAACGCGGGAAAACCGTATGGCGAATCTTTTTTAGAATTTCTCTCACCGTAAACGGAAAACGAAGTCATTTCATAATCTTTTATAAGCGTAGCCTCGTCCACTCCGCACAAGGCGTTCACGAGAAACGATACCGTACCCGTTCTGTCCGCGCCGCCCGTGCAATGCATATAGACGGGATACCGGCTCTTGTCCGCAAGCGCGGTAAACACTCTTTTATAAGCGTCTTTGTATGCCCCGAAAGCATTTGAATAACCGCCCACGTTATAATATTCGAGCGTCGCCCCGGGATAGGACTGCTCGTCAAACCGAGATTTTCTTCCTGCGTTCTCAAATCGAAATCGGTTTTTATGCCTAAAACGTCACGCATATAAGCCGCGCCGTTTGCGGTGAGATTATGATTATACGCGTGCGAGGTATCGTCGGAAAGCGCGCCGCCTCTGAAAAACAAACCCTGCAACGTTCTTTCGCCGCTTTCGGTCACATAGCCGCCGAGATCTCTGACGTTGTATATTCCGTCAATTTTCATCACTCTCGGTCCCATGTCGGAAGTCGTAAACTCTCCGATCGCATAATCGTTACCGTTTACCCCCTCGGCGATAACCCTTGCGTAATATTTCGTCGCTTTTAACAGATTATAGAGTTCGGCTCGGGTACTACGAATACGCCTTTGCCCGCGCCGAGCGAAACGGTGAACTGTCCGTCAACAAGCGTCGCAGCCTTTCTTTCCCCGTTCTCGTAATAATAAACTTTGTTATAACCATTCCCGAAAGTGATCGTTACGCTATTCGCTCTGCCGTTTCTCGGGTCGTCCGAATTTACTATCATAAATCCGTATCTGCCGTTTAAATCTTTCATATACCCCACGATGGCGTCGTAAGAAGAAGAAAGGGAATTTATCGCTCCGCAGACATAAGAAGTCGTACCGCTAAAAACGTTCGCTGTGGCGACAGTTCCCGCAGAATACGCCGTTCCGAGCCATGAAAAGCCGTTTATTCTCTTGTATAAATCTACTATTTCGGCGTTCGCGTTTTTCACCGATTCGTAAACGTCGGTAGCAACCGCTTTATACGTCCCGTCCGATTGCTTGCTCCACATATACGGCGAATTGCCGAAATATTCCGCAGTCGTCTGATTGAAAGGCTGCATGTAGGTGAAATACGATATGCGATCGAACCCGTAAGCCAATGCGGTATAGAGTTGATACGACATCATCTCTTCCGAAACTTTGCCGCTGTAAGTATAGGAATCGTCGCTCCCCTTACCCGTAATCGCATCGTATAACGACTTGTTGTAAAAAGCCGTGGATTGCAGGCAAAGTCCGCGTTTGAAACCGCTCTTTTCGGAAGCCGTCGCAAATTCTTCCAAATTTTGAAAATACTGACTTTTCAGCCCGTAAGCAGTCGTATGGTTGTTCCCCGTTCTCGTTATGGTCTCCGTAAACGGATAGTAGTCGAACGAGAGATATTCGTTATTAAAGCCCGTAAGTCCGCCGATATATTTGTCAAGATAAGTACGGTACTGCTCCGCCGTAAGTCCGAGAGTCGTGCTGTAATTCGTATCGCTGTCCGAACTGCCGGCAACGTGAACTTCAGCGGCGTTCATACCGAGAAGAGCGTTGTGAAGCGAATAACCGTCGCGATAAACGCCGAGGTCATAGGCGAGCCATTTATACCATTTATTATAGGTTTCCGCCATATATCCGCGAGGCTCGTCACGCAGAATAAAGCCGCCGAAGCACGGAAAAGTTTTAAGGTGATTGTAAAACTTCGTCACGTTAGCCTTAACCTGAGTTTCGCTATGTATCGCATTTCCACCCATCGCCCCTTCGAGATAGCCGAGTTTTACGAATACTCTCGCATTCTCGTAAGCGACGCCGTAAGTATCGCAATACTCTTTGACGAGGTTAAGAAGTTTTATTCCGTCGGTATTTTTATAGTTTCCGTTTTCGTCGGTTTCCGAATATCCGTCGTCGACCGCATGTCCGCTCGCCCTGTAAGAAAGATAGTCGGCGTCGTCTCCGCTAATGCAGGTAAAACCTGCGTCGAAATAGGCTTTTACGTCCGCTACGTTCGCCATACGATAAACGGGGCCGCCCGTAACGTTACTTATAAATTCTCCGTCTTCCATGTACACGCCGACGGCGGGGCCGTAATACGCCGTCAGGGTCAGATTCGACTTCGGGTAATAATTCTCTTTTGCGAAAGCAATCTGCGATTCGGTCAGTTTTCCTGCGGCAATCGCCATATCAGCAACGTCGGTAGCAGATCTCGCGTTATTTGCAAAATCAACGTCCGAGTAAACGCAAGCGGTTTCGCCGTTTTTATAAGTTACCGTAACGTAAGTTCTCGCCATATACTGCCAACTTAAATGAGAATCCTGAACGTTCGTAAGCACGATGTTGAAGCAGACGTTTCCGTTCTCTTCGTAACTTCTGAACCCCGAATCGCCGCTGTTCGTTTCGAGATATTTAAGTTTTGCGGCGGCAAGCCCCTCCTTCGTGAAGTTTTCAATGCCTACCGCTCCGGAAGCCGCGTTTTTATCCACGTTCTTCCTTACCGTTAAAATCATACCGTAATCGGCGACATACCCCGATTTCCCTACTACGCCCGAAAATCTCAGTCCTGCCGTACCTACCGTTCTTATAGCCGCTCCGTCCGCGGTTTCGAGCCGCAGCGTTACGGCGTTTACTTCTACAAAATAGTATTCCTTGACAGCGGCGTAAACTGCCGACAAGTCGCGATAAAAACCGCCGTTGTATTCGTAACCTATAGTTTCGGTATTTTCAACTTCTTCCACAGGCATCTTCGCCGCAAGATTTTCTTCGCTCCACGCGATTTTTTCGGTCGCCTTTTCCACGCCGTCAATCTTGTAAGTAACTACCGAAACGTCCTTATCTATCAGAGTGAAAGTAAGGTTAAAGGTCGTTACGCTCGCGCTTTTCGCGCAGTAGAGAGAAAACGCCCCTTTGGTTATATCGAAATCTCTCGATTTTACTTTACCGTTAGTCCAGTTTCCCCATTTTTTATCGTTCGTAATATCCAAGGCCGTACCGCTCGTCGGGTTGCTCTCCACATAGGATACGCGGATTAAATCGTAACCCTTTTCGACAAGCCTGGTCAACGCCGCCGTTTTAAACGATAAAACGCCGCCGTCGTTTGCTCTTGTGAAATCAAAACTGTTTTCATTGACTTTTACGACGGTAACGTTGCTGTCAAAAACCGCAAATAGATTTTCGAGCGCGTCGTAATCTATCGCTTCGAAAGTGAAATTAAAACCGTCGATACCGTCTTTTACGGCATAGTTTGCTTTGATAATTAAACTACCGCCGCCCGTAATATCGAAGTCCTGAGAACCCGCGCCGTTTTCGTTCGTCCAACCCGAGAGATTATTGTTCTTCGCGATAGCAAGGTTCATCGCCGCGCCGTTCTTACCGTAATAAGTTATACGGATAGCGTCATAGCCCTGCTCGACAAGGTATGCGAGAGCCGCTTCGTTAAAATGCAAAACCTGTTTGAGATAATTGTCGGTAGTAAAATCGAAACTGTTTTCGCTTACTTTTACGCAATCCGCGTCGGCGGTAAACCAGTTTTCGACCTTGCCGTAATCGACGATCGCTTCGAAGGTCAGGTTAAACTGCGTCGTACCGTCGCTTAGTGCCACCTGTATCGAAAAGTTTCCGTTTTTTATATCGAAAACTCTCGATTTCGCGACGCCTTTAGTCCATTCTGAAGTAGTATTATTCCACGCTTCGCCGTCCCTGAATATTCTCATATTAGTACCCGAAGAAGCGTTTTTCTCCAGATAGGTTATGCGAATGGCGTCGTAACCCTCGTTTATAAGATAAGAAAATGCGTTGCTGTCAAACCATAGAACGTTCTGAGTAGTTCCGTAAGTAAAATCAAAACTGCTTTCTCCTACTTTTTCGCATTGTACGCCGCTGTGCAAGCCGAACCAGTTTTCGGCTTTGTTATAGTCCTTTCCGCCCGCGTTTGCCCGAATGTTCAGGTTTAAACCGAATGCCGTGAGGCAAACCGCAAAAATTACCGCAAAAACGGATAACAATATCCCCTTTATACCGTTCTTTTTCATGTCGGATTCCCCCAATCGTCAAAATCGCTTTTGTCGTTGTCACCTAACGCAGGCGACGTCGTTATTACGTCTTCGGTTTTCATATAGAAAATTTCAACGTAAGGTTGTTGATAATTATTCATTATTTTCTCCTCTTATTTTATATATTTCGCCTTCACCGTAATATTTTTCTTTTTTTCCTTACAAAGGTATTTAAAAGTGTGCATACCCTCTTAAAAGCCGTCAAAAATCGACGGTTTTTTCGCCGTACATTATCGCCCGAATGTTGTATATCTCGCTTTTCGTGACGCCTATCGACAACATATAGTTCTCGGCTTTGTCCTCAAGAGTTTCGCCTTCGTAAGTTTTGAACTTATCCCAGAACTTATCAAAGGGATAAGTCTTTTCGTTGTAACCCCTTATACCATAAACCGAAAAAGAAGTCGTCTCGTAATCGTGAAGAATATCCTCTTCGCTCATTCCGAGAAGAGCCTCGATTATCGCGCAGATAGTACCCGTTCTGTCCGCGCCGCCCGTACAATGAATGTACACGGGATAACGCGACTCGTCAGCCAACGCCGAAAACGCCGCTCTGTACTTTTCCGTTGCGGTATACGCTCCCATATAACTGTCTACGCCGTAATATTCGAGTTTTGCTCCCGGTATCGGACTTTCGGTAAGTTCGAGATTTTCCCTGAGGTTTCTGAGGTCGAAATCGGTCTTTATTCCGAGCGTTTCGCTCATATATTTCTGCCCCGCAGGCGATAAATCGACGTAATAATACGCCGCTATGGTACTCGGTGACAACGCTCCTCCACGAAAAATTTTTCCCTGCAAAGTCGTTCTGCCGTTGGAACACTTATACCCACCGAGGTCGCGAACGTTGTATATCCCGCCTATTTTCATCGGTCGCGCGCCGTCCGCAGTCGTCCTGAAAGAGGTTTTCGCTTCTTTCGTCGTTCCGTCCGTAAGTACAGCCTTTACGGACACGAAATACTCCGTGTCTTTATAAAGATTATACACTTCGATAAAATTTTCCGTCTTATCTACCGTCTTTTCTATGGCATCCGAAAAAGCGGCGGATGTCGCATACGCCGCTTTGAATTTGACTACGTTTTTATATGTGTTTTTCCACTCTATAACGACAGGGGCGTATATTTCCCCGCCTTCCGAGCAGAAATAGCGAACGTCCGTACCGTCTTTACAGTCGATATATCGTCTGTAATCGGCAGTAAATATATCTACCGATTCGGCGTTCGGCGAAGTTATTTCCAAAACTTCGGCTTGCTGTTCTTCGGAATTGACTTCGGAATCGAAATTGACTATTCCTCCGCCGCTTCCATCGTTGCACGCAGCCGCACAAAACGAAAAAATACAAACGGCAAGTAATACAGATAAACTCTTTAATAAAGTATTCTTCATTTCAACGTTTTTCTCCTCTCTTCGGGAACGTTCCGCAAGTATTTACGCTAAAAGCAACGCCTTAACTTTTTCAAGCGTAACATTCTTAATTTCGCAATGCGACGTAAGATAGTTTTCAATCGCCTTGGACAAAGTTTTACCTTCGCCGTAGTATCTCATCATATAATCATACATCTTTCCCCATGCAACGTAATTGTTCAAATCGTCCTGCATCACGCCGTCCTTGAAATTCCCCTCGCTTCCTCTCCACCTCAATGTTTTCTGCGAAGTAAACGAAGTAATTTCAAAATCTCGGGTCAGATTCTCATAACCTACGCCCAACAGACCGTTCACGAGAAAAGCAATCGTACCCGTTCTGTCCGCCCCCGCATTGCAATGAACGTACACGGGATAGTTTGATTCGTCCGCCAATAATTCAAATATCGATTGAAGCGACGATTTCGTCCTCTCGTCGTAACTTCTTTTCACGGGTTCGTTCTGACTGAACTGCGGAAATATATAAGTATACTGCGTAAAAGGAGCCTTTAAACATGTCGACGACGGGTCAATGCAATTTTCGGTTTGTCCCGCGTCGTCCGCGTTCGGCGTTCTTAAATCGATTTCGCTTTTGATTTTCAGAACGTTTTTAAACACTTCCAGTCCGCCCTCGGCAAGAGTCGTGACATTCCCCGTAGAGTTAATTCTCGCTCCGCGGTAAATCATACCGTATCTGACCGTTTTACCGCCTTCCGTTTTCCAGCCGCCCATATCGCGTACGTTGTTGGTTCCGTTCGCCTTTATTATGCGTACGGGCAAGTCTTTAACCTTGAAACTGTCGATCGCGGAAGTCGTTCCGTCCGTTAAATCTTTCACTTTCCAGTAGTAAGTCTTACCCGGTATCAGAAAAGACGGGAAATATTCGGATTCGGTTGTTTTAATTATGTTCGGTCTCGAAAAATTCTCGTTGTCCGCAATATACAAAGAATATTCCCGTCCCGAAACGCCTTCCCATTCGAGATAAATTCGGGTTACGTCGTAATTCTCGTTTTTATGGTCTTTCAGAAACTTACATTGCTTGTCGTAGTCGTCTTCGTCAAGATACTCGCGAAGCGCGGGAACAAGCAAGTCTTGTTCCGAGCCGTTATAAACCGTAATAAGTTTCACGCCTCTCTGCTCCTCTTCGGAAATGCCTTCGGAATCGAAATTGACTATTCCCCCGCCGCTTCCGCCGTTCCCTCCGCACGAAACGAAAAGAAAAGACAGAACGAAGCAAAGAGTTATAGCCATAATTTTTTTGAATTTACTCATCTTCTTTCCCTTAATATCAATAGGTTATTTTAGCCACCCTTACGACGTAATTCGTCCCGTAAGGGAAGTTCGTCGCAATGAAAGAACATTTGCCGTCTTTGATTTCAAAATCGAGATTTTCGCCGTTGTCTATCCACTTAATGCCTTTTATTTCGCAATTACAGGCAAAATCGACTCGCTTATGAGACCTTTTGACGATATTCATATTTTTGTCGGCGAGCATTTCAAGATTATGGACGAAAAGGTAATCGCAATCTTTTCCTCTAAGTATGAAGTCCTCTTCGGGGGTCACTTTTATATCCGTCGGTTTTGCGTCGTATATGCTTTCGCCGTAGACGTCGACCCATTTCCCGATTTCCTCGAGTATACCTTTCTGTATATTGCAAAGCGTACCGTCGCCTTTCGGACCTACGTTTAAAAGGTAGTTGCAGCCGAATTTCCGACATTCCGTCAAATCGACTATGAGGTCTTTCACGCCGCGATAACTCACGTCGGCTTTCGCATATCCCCAGTTATTGTTCATAATCTGGCACATTTCGCCTGCGCGCGGACGGTCGGAATTGTCCACACCTGCGGGTTTGCCGCGTTCAAAAGTAACGCTGTCGAGTTCCTTATGCCCGACTTTACCTTGAAAACCAAGTCCCGTATTGTTTATAATCATCGCGTCGGGCTGATATTTTCTGATTGTTCCGTACAGTTCGTCTTCCTGCCAGTCGTCGTTCGGCTTATCCCACATACCGTCGAACCAGAAACCGCCTACTTTACCGTAATTGGTACACAAAATCTCTATGCTTTTACGCAAATACACGAGATATTCGTTAAAATTTTCTTTATAGCTCGGAACTTTCCAGTCCATTAAGGTATGGTAGAAAAACGGCTGAATCCCCTCTTTATGGCACTCGTCGGCGAACTCTTTTACTATATCGCGTTTCGTCGGCGTATGCATAACGTCGTAATCGCTGAGTCCCTTTGTATCGAAAAGGGAAAAACCGTCGTGGTGCCGCGTAGTAAGCGTTATATACTTACAACCCGCCTTCTTTGCGTAGCCTACGAGTTCCTTCGCAAAATTTTCGGAGACGGTAAAGTTCTCAAAAAGTCTATGATATTCGTCGTCAGGCACTTCGTTGAAATAATACGCCCATTCGCCCTCGCCGAGCGCGCTGTACAGTCCGAAATGAACGAACAAACCAAAACCTGCTTTTTTAAATTGGGTTACATACTCTCTGTTTTGCATATATTTTCGTTATTCGGTAAAGGGAATCACAAACACTCCCTCACCCACTCCTAATTTAAGCGTTAATTTGTTATCTGTAAGAGATTTTATCTCTTTCTTGCCCGCAACGTACACGACGGCTTTGTTCGCGTTTTTAAACGTAAGCGTAACTTCGTCGGACAAATCGTAATACGGGTCGTTATAATTTACCACGGTATAGCCGCCGTTCCCCTTTTCGTCTACTCCCATACCGATGAGAGTGTCTGCGGTCGCGGTTACGTCGCCGAGTTCCCCGAGTTCCTCTTTGTCAAGCATTTTAAGATAGGAGAACGAATCGTTTGAATAGTGATTTTCGCCCGTACCGTCCACTGCATATACGCCTTTATAATCGAACTGAAGGAAAACGTGATCGAAATTGTGGATTTCCGCATTGAGTTTCTGCGCATCGTACCAACGTTGAGTCTTTTTCCCGTTTACGTCCAAAAGCGAATCTTCGAAAGATTCGCCGCCCGAAGCAGGCGGAGTAGCGTAGGTAAAATACGAAACCATATCGTAACCGAACGCTATCAGCGAATACATCTGCATACGAAGTTCGTTATATCCGACCTCACGGATATAAGTCGTCGGACTTTTAGTCTTATGCGGCGTCGAAAGAATAAAGAAATTCGTCTTTATGTCGAGGTCTTTGTTGTCTTTCTTTGCGTCGGCAAACAGTTGCAGATTATAAAGCCAGACGTCTTTTACGAAATATCTGTCCTGATATGGGTCGTACATCAACGGATAAGAGTCCGCCGAAAGCCATTTTTGCGAATTATCGCCCGTCTGCTTTAAGAGCAGGTCGATATTCGTCTGAATATAAGTCTTGTAATCGGGTTTTATTCTCTCCGTAGACGGGAACGGATTGAGATTTACGAAATAAGGCATATCGTTGCCGTAAATCTGTCTGAATTTCGGAAGATACTTCGCAAGAGTGTCTATTCCCGCAGTACCCGTCCAGTCGCCTTCCATTCTGACAGGTTCGTCATAGGCGTTCACAGCCCATAAAGAGGAGTATTTCTGATAGCCGTAGTCGTTACAAATCATTGATTTCGTAACGGGTTCGCTCCTCGAAATCGTAGCGTCGATGACGCATTTCACGCCCTGCTTTTCGGCTTCGGCGAGGGCTTTTCTTATAAATTCGCTGTCGCCGTAGCCCACGTTGTTACCGTTTATCCACATTACGTCAAAGCCGCAATCGGTATACTCTTTCATACTCTCCTCGGTAACGACGGGAGAAAAGAACGCCGACGTAAGGAAAGTAAGTTCGTCTTTTTTAGCGTCGTAATCGGGCAGTATGATTTGTGCAGCCGAAGAACTGCCGTCGCTTCCGGAATCGAAATTTATAATTCCGCCGCTGCTCGTTCCGCCGTCCGAACCGCAGGCGGTCAGACCCGTTAAAGCCAGAGTCATGACGACAGACGTCACTTTATTTTTAATTTTCATAATTCACCTCAGGAATTTCTGTCAAGCCGATTATATCAGCCTTTAAGCCCGCCGACGGACATGCTCTGCATAATGGTCTTCGAAAAGCACGCGTACAAAAGCAGCGAAACTATCGTCGAAAAACTCATCGCCGTAAAGGCTACGGGGTAATTGTTTTTGGTTGCGGCGTATTTCTGATAAATCATATTTACGCCGACCGCAACCGTCGGATTGCCCTCCATAAACATATACGGAGTGTAATAGTCGTTCCACACGCCTACAAACTGCATTATCGCAACCGAAAGCATTATCGGAAACGACTGCGGGAGCATAACGTTAAGAAATACTCTTGCGTTTGACGCTCCGTCTAAAAACGCCGCTTCCATATAATCTATAGGTATGGAAGAGTAAAAACTTCTGAATATAAGATAGGTAAACCCGAAACCGCTCGCATACTGAATGAATATCGCAAAATAGGTATCCATCAGGTGCATTTCGTATATCAATCTGTAAAGGGGTATGGTAGAACCGACGGTGGGAATTATCATCGTTACAATCGCAAATACGTCCATTATCCTCTTCACGAGAAAGTTGTATTTCGCAACGACGTAACCCGTTATCGCGGGTATCGTCACCGCGCACACTATACAGCCTGCGGTTACTATAAGCGTGTTTCCGACCATTTCGAGCATTCCGACGCTCTTTACGGACGTGTCTACTTTCATAGTGAAAAGTTCTTTATAATTCTTGAAGGACATACGTTTAAAATCGATTATCTTAAACGAGTCTAACCTGTAATCGGGAGCCGATCTAAGCGAGTTAAGAAACATCCACAGCATGGCGAAAACGAATATCGCCGATATGATGAACATAAAAACAAACCCGATGGTACGGAATACCCTGTCAGAAGGACTTCTTGAAACTTTCATATCTCAGTATTGAACCTCCCTGAAGAATTTTTCCATAATCGTCTTGAACGAAAGGACAATAATTCCGCCGATAATCGAAACCGTTACCGCCATCGCGCTTACGATACCCGTCACGCTCTGTTCGCCCGACCTTGCCTGATTGACTATAATCATACCTATCGTCGTCGAGTATTTATTGCCCGGCGACAAAAGCAGGGTAGGCATAAACCAACCGAATGCGGCAGATATCGATTGTACCGACATCGTTGTTATAATAGGCCATATCATCGGAACTACTATCGAGAAGAACTGCCTTACTTCACTCGCTCCGTCGAGAGCCGCGCTTTCGAATACTTCCTGCGGAAGCCTTCCCATCGCGGAATTGAAATAAATAAGATAGCCGCTGATACCGCAGATAATGCTGAATACAAGCAGCGTTCCCCAGGCGGTTTTTTCGTCGGCAAGCCAACCGCTTATCGGTATAATACCCGTGTCGTATCCCGTGCCGTCGCCGCCGAGACCTATCGCTGTCAATATCGTGTCGAACGGTCCTCCCGGCGTAACGAACGCACCGAATATCAGACATAATACTACCGAAGAAATTACGGCGGGGGTAAACAATAAAATTCTATACACCCTGAACCCCGCTACTTTCTTATAGATGAAATATGCGAAAAATACCATTATCGGCATATTTATGAAAAGAGCCAGCGGAATTAATGACAGCGTGTTCAAAAACGCCCGATAGTTCAGAATATTCGGAGAATCTTTAAAAAATATGTCTGTGAATACCTTTATATAATTGTTTATTCCGTTAAAAGTCCTCGACCCGTCTATCGTATACTGAAAGAACGAATTTTCGACTGTCGCGACGTTGACGTAAACCCAGAACACCATAAAATGCAGCAACGGCCAGATAAGCAGTCCGTAGATAAAATAAATATTCCCTCTGTTTACGTCAATCGCGTTAGAGTCTTTTTTGTACCGTAATTTACTCATTTTTTACTGTTCCGTCGTGTTATCTTTCGGCAAAAGATTAAGGAAATACTCGAATTGTTCGTAACGATACTGAGCCTCATCTTCGATTATTTTCTTAGCCGAATATCCCTTAGTTCCCATTAAAAGCATCGGTTCGCCGTTGCCGAATACCGTCAACGCTCCGCTGTGCATAACGTCGGACGAAGTAAACGGATTCGCGCTTACGGTATTTACCACCGCTTCGTGAACTTCCTCGCCCCACGTTCCGAGTTTTACTTCGGAATTGTCGTATTTATACGCAAGGGGAATCTGAACCTTGTTGACTATTCTGATAACGTTTTGTTTCTGCAATATGAATTTGAGGAACTGCTTGCCGCCCGCCGCATTTGACGCCGACTTGGGAACGGTAAAGTGTTCGCTCGGCGAAGCGGTTATATAAGAAGCCGCCTTGTTACCCTCGGTGAGAACGGGGAACGTTCCGAAATGATAGGAACTGTTTTCGTCGAGAGTTTCTTTCATTTCGTTTTCAAACCACGAACCGCTGAGGCAGAATACCGCCGCTCCGTTAAGGAACTGAGTCTGAGCCTTGGTGTGGTTGATACCCGTAGAACCGTTTACAACGTTCGCGGGATAGTATTCCGTTTTGCTGCCCTTTCTGAGTTGCGGATTTATGAGGTCTCTCATCGCCTGCATAACCTTTTCGGTCGCTTCGGTAACTAAAAGTTCCTTTTTGAAACCGTTTTTGGTAGCGTCGTTCTGACTCCAGTAAGCATTGAAACCCTCGGGGTCTTCACTCTTCCACAGACTGTTGAAGATATACGGCGTATAAGTCGCAAGCGTACCGGGGAACACATAAGGCATAACTTTAACCGCGCCTACTTTAAGGTTAGAGTTTTTCGTTGCCGCACAGAGATCTAAAAGTCCCTGCCACGTTTTTGGCCATTCTCCTTTCTTATACGCTCCGTAAGAATCTATTCTGTCAAGATAATCTTGATTGTATACAAACCCCGTCGGCTGATAAGCAAACGGCATAGTGTACGTTTTTTCTTTATACTGTCCTATGAGCGCGAGCGTATCGTCTCTGTACTCCGCCACCTCGCCGACGAGGTCGGTAAGTTCTTCGAGATAACCTTTGCTCGCCCATGTATACATTTCGCTCAGGCTCGACCAGTCGAAATACAAGTCGGAAAGTCCCGCGCCCGTCGCAAATTTATTAGTAAGTTCGGCGGTTGCGTCCTGACTTTCCTTAACTTTTACGGTTATACCCGTGATTTTTTTGTAATTTGCCGCCAAGTCGGTAATCCATTCTTTACCTACGCCGCACATCTGAACGGTGACGCTTACGTCGCCCTTTACGGGATAGTCGGCGGGGTCGAACGATTTATAATATTCGTCCTGTTCCGATTCGGTAATGCTTTCCGCGGGTCTGCCCGAATTTCCGCCGTTACCGCTGTTCGTACTTCCGCTGTCGCCACACGAAGTCAACGCCGCGACGGATAAACCCGCCGCGAGCGTGAGACTTAAAAATATCGAAATAAGTCTTCTTTTTTTCATTTTAAATTTTCTGCTCCTTTTTTCTAAAAATAATAACCGCAACTCCGAGAATCGCTACGCCGAGAGCGGTAGCAAAACCGCCGATTTCGCCGAAACAACCCTTTTTCTCGGTTTGTTTTTGCTGCCAGCCGACGTACAGAGTTACATCTGCCGTTATAGGCGTATTTTCGTAGTCGAATTTCTGAGTACATTCCTTATCGGTGAACAAGCCCGCGAATTCATATCCGTCCTGTGGAGCGGTAAGTTCGGGAAGAACGAGTTTTTCACCGTCCGAAACCTGCTGCGTGTTGTTTCCGATGCGTACCGTATGGTATTCGTTTACCTCTATCGTCAAAGTGATTTCTTCGCTTGCAAGCACGCCTGCCGCAGATACGGTCACTTTGAGAACGGTCGAGCCTCTCTTTACGGCGGTGATATATCCGTCCTCGTCCAAAGTTATCGATTCGCCCGAGACAACTTCGACTGCGGAAACCTCGCGACCCTCAAATGCCATATTTTTCTTTACGATAATCTTGTCGGTATCGCCTTTCTTCAACTGAGTTTTGCCGCTCTCGGTCGTAAGTTCGACCGTCTTGGTTTCAACGTAATTTACGGGAGTTATCGACACGCTTACGTTTTCGGCGGTCTGATGGACGTATACTCCGAAATATTTGCCCGTTTCCTGAACGGATGCGTCTACGTTTGTTTCAAGAACGAGTTTGCCGTTGATTTTTACGTATCCTTTAACGCCGTAAGGCATAAAGTCTACGCTGTAAGGAATCGTTCCGAGTTCGACTTCGAAATACTCGTTCGACACTATATCCTTAGGCAACGCAACTCTCGCGCCCGTTACCATATTGATACTCGTCTTGTCGAACCAAAACCATATTCCGTCGGTCTGCGGCCCTTTGCCCGCAAGTTCTATCATTACGTTGAAATCTGCGGTAAGATCGCTTATTTTCATTCTGAATTTAACGACGTTTTTGTCCATATCTTTACGTTCGAACAAAGGCTGATAATTAACCTTGCCTTCCGAAACGAAGTTAAATCCGTCTTTGCTCATCGGAACTAGTTCGCTTATATCCGCTTCGGTGGTCTTTTCCGCGAGAATACGGAGTTTATCCTCCACTTTCGCTCCGCCGAATATAAATTCCTTGTTGCCGTCGGCTTCGATCGTCATCGAACCTATCGTCCCCTCTTCGTTTAAGAAATCCGTAACGCTAAGAACCACGTCGAACCAACCGTTCTTACCCGCTACGTCCGCAACGTAAGTTACGGCTTCGCTTCCCTCTGCCGTAAAGTTTATCTTAGTCACGTCGCTTCCTTTGGGAAGGTAGAGACGCATATGAATGTTTCCGTAATGAGTGTCGTTCCATACCATCTTTTTAAGATAGGTAAATGTAGTTTTGCCCGTAACTTTAACTGCCGTTTTATCGCTGAACGCACCCGTTTCGCCAGTTGCGGCGGGTATGTTTTCGCTTATAAATTCGGCGTTTTCACCAAGCGTCATAGATCTCATGCCGCCTTCGGTAAGTACGAGTTCGTCGAGGTACGAAGTCTGAGTTTTAGCCGTAACTTTCATTTTGCCGAAGAAAATCTGCCCCTTTTCGTCGCTCTTTCTGGGAGCGTATAAGGTGAAGTTCGACATCATTCCGTCTGCGTCCGCGTAGTCTGCGGTAATCATGGTAAACGTGTATTTACCCTGGCTTTTTATCTCTTCGGTCTGCACGGCGTTTCCCGAAAACAACGCCTTTGCCGTCGAAGAATAAATCTCAAGAGTGCCAGTCATTCCCGAGAAAATCGTAAACTCGATTTTTTCGTACAACGCGGTGTTTATGGGATCTTTGAAAGAAATTACCATCGTAGAACCCGCTTCGTCAAACATATGTTCCGAACAGAGTCCCATTCCCGCTCCGCTCCACGTCTGCTTTTTAGCGTTTATAAACGTATACGGTTTAAGGTTTACGCCGTTGGGGTTAGTCGTGTCGCAAGTTACGATTCCGTTTCTTTCGAGGAAGTTAATCTTGTCGGTCGTGCCGTCGGCTTTGCCGAGGTCGATGCCGTAGAAGAAAAGCTGTCCCGTCGTCGACTCGATAACCGCAAGCGTGATGTTTTCTATTTTTCCTTCCGCGTTGGCAAGAGCCGAAGCTTTTGCCGTAACGGTGCATTTCTTATACTCCTTAACGCTCTGAACTCCTGCGGCAGTAACGCCGTTGAATATCTTCGCCTCGGAAGAATACAAAGCGACGGTACCGCTGAATCCGGGGAAGAACGACAGAGATAAAGTGTCGTAATCCGCCGCAGTTACGGGGTTTTTGAGTTTGAACAACATTGCGGACATACTTCCTACGTTTCCGGTGTTGTATCCGCACTCGTCTTTCATATATTCGGTGTTTTCTTTGAACGAAACAAACTCGAAAGCCTCTTTTATGCCGTTTACATTGGCGTTTTCGCGGATGACGACCGTTTCGCCGTCACGCACGAGCGCCGCTCCCGTTATGGGGCTGGTCGTCGGATCTTCTGTCGCTTCCATTTCGAAATCTTCGGGAAGCGGAACGTATTCCTCTTTCAGGGAGAACGTAAATTTGCCGAAAAACCAATCGGTAGTGTCGTCTCTGTCGCAGAAAAGAGTGATTTCTTTGATAAATCCGTCATCTGCGGCGAAATCCGCGGCGTTCAGTTTTATAGTATTTTCGGCGAATCCCTTTACCTTAAGACTTCCCTTAGCCGCTTCGGCGGTAAAGTCTTTCGCAGCCGAATCGTAAACGTATAAAGTTCCCGTGCTTCCGGGGAAGAACTTAAAGGAGAAATCGTCGAAGTATTTCGCTTCTATCGGTTTTACGAATTTGAGAAGCAAAGCGACTTTCTGATTGTTTTCGTTGCCTATGTTAGCGAAACATTCCGCCTTGTTCGCGACGTCCCATCCCGAAGCGCCGAGCCCTTTCCATACGATGCCTTCGGTTGTCACGCCGTTCGGGTTTGACGTATCGAGAGTAACGTTTGCGTTTTCGCCTACGTTTATCAGCACGACGGCATCTGATACCGGAGCGGTTCCCTCTGCGAACGCGTCGGTCTTCGGCGTCGACAGGCACGCGAACATACAAATCATTGCCGCCAGAAAACCAAAGCCAAAAATAAATAGTGAATGTTTTTTTGTTTTCATATATTTCCCTCCTATGGAAATTTTGTTGTCAGATAAAGTCTCCGATTCCAGACGAGAATATTACAAACTTTGTCTAGCCTACATATTTTAATAAAGTTTTTTTGCTTTGTAAATTGCAACTTTTATAAAAAATATTGCAAAAATTATGTTATTATGTTAAAATGTTTTCGGAAACGCAAAAATACGATTTCAGTCAAAGAAGGTTTTAAAAATATGTTGGTTCATAACTTTTATTTTTATGATAAAGATAATACGGAAAAATTTGAAAAGCACCATAAAAACGTATTTCAAAACTACTACAATCTCGTTATAGTCCTGTCAGGGAAAATCAACGTTATAACGAACGAAAGAACAATTACTCTCACTTCGGGTTCATGTATTATTATAAAACCGCTGACGTTCAACAGGGTAATTCTCGCCGACGAGGACGCCCGATGCCTTTTTATCGGAATTATAATCGAATTACCGACCATTTACGCCGAAGAACACGAAAACCCGGACAATAACCTGCTGTTCGACCGCTTGGCAAACAGTATGTGGGCGCTTACGAACATAGGATACAGAATCGGTTCCGACCACATGCTAAAAACGCTGACTCTCCGCGACGGAATAATATATCCCGCCATCCACGTGCGTTTTCCCGCGGTTGCCGCCGAGAACGTCGAAAAAATCAGAATCGACTGTTACGTCGGAGCAGCAGGCAAGGCGTATTTACTGCCCGCAGGGATTACACCTTACGATATAAGAAACGCGGTAGCCGAATTTTCCGTAAAAAAATCGCCGTCCTACCAGACTTTCGAGGCGGACGCTAAAAAATTCGTTCGCGACGGAAACATTTCGGAAGTGATAATAGCGTACGACTGCAAGACGGAAAGCCAGATCTTTTTCGGAGACGTCGCGTTTATAGACGCAAACGGCGAAACGATAAAGCAGATAAACGCCGAGGGAACTATCGACGATATTATTTTTTCCGGAATACTCGAAAACTATCAGGGTAAAATAATAAATCTGAACGACAATCCGCCATTGCATGACGCGATAGGCAGATTTACGAAATACTACGAAGTTTTTACAGAAAAGGAATTATCCCTGACGTCGCTCGGACTCGTCACGGAAATACTGTTTCTGCTCAAACACGATCAGCCCGAGGGAATGAACGCGACGGGTAACTATTACAATAACATAATAACAGCCGTAATGGCGTATATCGACGATAATATACGAGAAAAAATAACCCTGAACGCTATAGCCGCAAATTGCAACCTATCGCCCGTATATGTTTCACAAATATTCAAACAGACGATACGCACGCCGATTATGACGTACATAAGAGCGAAAAAAATCGCGCTTGCGAGACACGAAATATTATGCGGAGCGAAGCCGTACGAAATTTACTACAAATACGGTTTTGAGGATTATTCGACATTTTATCGCGCTTTCAAAAAAACATATCACGTTTCCCCGTCGGACATAGATAAAGGAAAGAAGTAAATTCTCCGCAAGGTCCCGTTTTTTACGGACTAAAACATTTCTTTGATATTTTCGGCTCGCGATTTTCCAATATACCAAATTCACCAACAAGCAGCGTAAAAGTGTCTAAAAACCCGTTT
>ENA-ORRN01000733-ORRN01000733.1-human-gut-metagenome-genome-assembly--contig:-NODE-733-length-25271-cov-8.224223_pt1 | contig 25271 bp, 20 predicted proteins | sample MGYA00242174_ERZ509132 | MGnify/ENA primary metagenome ERZ509132 (study PRJEB26280, sample SAMEA2338671) | human gut metagenome | biome: human gut; feature: human-associated habitat; material: faeces... | reverse complement strand
CCCCCCTCACTTTGCGAGCAAAGTGAGCTACAGTGCTTCGCCCCAGGCCTCCGCCGCATATCCGCCCATCGCCCCTTAAAAACGTTCAAACTGTAAAAAATCTCGGGAAATTACTTCCAAATGGTAAAAATGTGAATTTTTGTATTGCCCGTTTATAGGGTTTTGCTTAAATTTGTGATGCTGGCAACGCAGAAGGCCAGCATCACACGTTAAGGGGTGTTTTCATAGAACCTTTTCAGAGCTCAACTCCTCTAAAGAAAAACCTTGGTAAGAGATAGAGATTCATCAGACCATCAAACGAGAATATACAGACACACATCTTTAATTAACTGAAAGTCTAACCCAAGCAGGTGGCAAAAAACAATTTTTGAAGACCTGCTTATAAAGTAATCTTTATGAAATCCAAATTACTAAAGCGTTGTTTGGCCCTCATGGCATTTTGCATGTCGGCCGTCATGCCCGCCGTGGCCGACGATTTCCAATCGGCGTTGGTGGTGTGGCAAGGAGATCAGGAACTATATAGTTTCTACGTGGCAAACAATCCGACGTTGAAAGTCAGCAACGGATATGCCGTTGTGCAGTCGGAAGGCAAATGGGAAGAGGAGAGTTATTTCCAGGTGAGCCAGCATGAGTGTTATTTCAGTATCCCGATGTCGGAATCGTCCAACTATAAGATTTCGCTGGAAAAACGCGACTATATGGGCGTGTTCGGACACAGAGTGCCGACTTCTGTTGAAGAGAAACTGACCGTCACCGCGCGTCCCGCATTCTCCATTCAAGGCGGTGTCTTGCACGTGGCCGGACTCAAGGGAGGCGAACAAGTGGCTGTTTACACGCTCGACGGCAAGACCGCCGTGCAGATAAAGGCCGACAGCGACGGACGCGCTTCGGCTTCTTTGCGCCAAATGTCGGGAACAGTCATTGTGAAGGCTGGCAATGTATCATTTAAAGTGTTGATAAAATGAAGAGGATAAAACATATCATTTGTCTGCTCGCCGTGGCGCTGGCAGGCAGCGGCAGCCTGAATGCCCAGGGATTGGGATTTTATTTGGGCGGCAAGCGAGTGGAACTGGTTGAGGGCGACTCCATCAACTTCGTGAACAACGACAAGGGCCAGGTGGAAGTGAAGGTGAACAAGGACGGCCAGGTGGAAGTGTATCGCGGCGAGGAAATGACGTTCTATGGCGACATTGAGCGCTATTTGCTCGACATCAACAACGCCATGCACTATTATTTTAGTAGTGAGAGTTATCACGCCGGCTTTGGCTATGGTGGTGTCATGCACATGCGTGACGTCTTAACGGGCGACCTTTACCGTCCGGATAACGGTTACAACTGGTTTCAGAATTTGGCAGAAAATCGTATAGGTGTGAACGAAGTATCCACCGTTTACATGTGGCGTTTCTATGAGAATGCCATCACAGCCTGCAACAAACTCATCGGGGCCATTGACGAAACGAAGGCCAGCCATCAGCAGAAGCAGTATCTCGGCGTGGCATACGCTTTCCGTGCTTTGTATTATCTCGACATCGCTCGCATGTATGAATATCTGGATTGCTATGAAACCAAACCTTTGTCGAACACTGGCAAGAACATCAGAAACCTGACGGTGCCCATCATCACGGAGAAGACCGCTGAAAAGGATGTGCCCCAACTGAAGCGTGCCACAAGGGAGGAGATGAAGAATTTCATCGCCAGCGACCTTGAAAAAGCGGGAAGTTTCCTTTCTGACTTCCAGCCCAAGAGCAAGCGCCTGCCCAACTTGGCTTGCGTTTACGGCCTGCAGGCACGCTTGAATATGTGGGTGGAAAACTATGAAGTGGCAGCCGCCTATGCCCGGAAAGCCATCAACCAGAGCGGTTCACAGCCGCTCACGGAAGCCCAGATGTATGACCTTGAAAATGGCTTCAACAACATGGCCCCTTCTTCATGGATGTGGGGAGCGCAGCCATCGGAAGACAGCAATACGGGACTTGTCAACTGGGGTGGATGGATGAGCAACGAAGCCGCTTTCGGCTATGCTTCATTGGTTCCCGTGTGCATTGCTCCGTCGTTGTTAAAGAGGATTGATTTAGAAGACATCCGCATCAAACTTTTCAAGAGAGATGAAAACAGCGGCGACAAAGAGCCGCATTTGTCGGATGACGTTTATAACAAGCTTCCCAGATATGCTTCGCTGAAGTTCCGTCCTTACAAAGGAAATTATACGGACATGAACATTGGCTCGCATTCGGCCTATCCTTTGATGCGTGTTGAAGAAATGTATTTCATTGAGGCTGAAGCAAAGGCACATAGCTCTGTCAGAGAAGGATTGACGTTGCTCGAAAACTTCATGAAGCAATACAGACGGCCCAACTATGCACTCTTGGTGAACAAGGACGATGTGGCTAAGGAACATGCCATCAAGAGTATTGTTGAGCAGAAGCGCATTGAACTCTGGGGCGAGGGGCAGTCTTTCTTCGACTATAAGCGACTGGATATGGGTGTCGACCGCACGAACCAGGATGACCAGGACTACATTCCATATTCACAGCAGCTTTGCTGCGCCCTTTCGCGTCCGGCATGGATGAACCTTGTGTTCCCGTCGTCGGCCAACAGAATGTATAAATGGAACCTCATTGGCCAGGAAAACCCCGACCCTTCAGGTCGTTACACCCCAGGCGGAGGCAGTTCTTACGATACCAACAACTATTATAAAGTGCGCCTTTCCAGCGGCCTTTTCAACGAACTCTTCAACATTGGTCTGCAGTCAGAATATATCGATGTGAACGCTTGTGCATTAGAAAGCCATGAAGGCATCGTTTTGAAAGAACCGTTTGCGCAGCTCGCCGACTCCACGATGATGTATGATGGTTCCGACATCAGCATCCAGTTTGACGGCGAAGTGGCAACGCTTCCTCTTCAGCCCTTGGGATTCTACATCAACGGCCAGCAGGTGATGGTGAAATCCGTTCAAAACGGAAGTTTCGTCAACGGCGTGGTTATGTTCCCGAAGAATAGTCTGGTTGTGAGCTACGGCGATGTGCAGAAAGTTGTCAACAGCAAGTCGGCCACGGAAATACGTCTGCAGGGAAGCGTCAGTCCGAACTTTGGTCTGTATGTTCATTTCTATGATAGCATAGCATACAAGTCCAGCGTATTGGTCGACAGCGGACAGAGCTATCTGCGTTGTAAATTAGAAATGACCGATCTCGACGAAGTGCGCCTCGTGTGTGTGCCGCTTTCGCAGGCCGAAGCCGCCAAGTCCCGCCTCAAATACGATGCCAGCTATGGCGTGAAAGTAAAAGAAGCGGGGTGGGTGAACATTCCGATGTATGAAGTATATGGTCAGTTTGCCGTTGTCGGCATAGGATACAGTCATGGAAACGTTGCGTATGAGCAAATCAAGCAGTCTGTTTCGTGCAAATATCCTGACTACAGTGCGGAAATTTCCGAAGGCAATGCCGTGGTCAACAAGGATGGCAAATGGGAAGTGCAGACAGTGTGCTATTTCGGCCCGCACGTGGAAAATGGCTATGTCGCCTTGGTGGAGAAATATGCAACGGAAGCCGACATCAAAAAGAAATTTGAAGCTGGCACCCTGCCTTCATGCGTGGAAGTGGACCTTTCTCATACTAATAAATACGAAGAGGTTGTGGTTCCCTATCCTCAGAAAACCGTAGAATATAAGTTAGTTACCTTGGCTGTGGCAGGAGGCGAAGTGGTGAATGTCGAGTGCAACAAAGATCGAAACGCTAACGATGTGGTTTACGAATGTCCGTTGCGCAGTCTCTCCATCAACCTGGCCAACCATAAGAAGGAAAACAATATTGCCAAGTTGACCTATACGTATGACGCCTCTGAATTTGACGGCGCTTACATCGCGCTCCTGACAGACACCCTGCTGCAGGGCAACGTATGGGAAAATGTGGCCCTGGCGCCTTATAAGGTGAAAGTGTCGGGTAAAGACTCTGTCGCAATTGAAGTTCCGAATCCCGTGCCAGGCATTTACTACACGGTGGTCATTGCCGGATGTGACGCAGAAGGCAACATCGTGAAAGACGTCAAGGGAGCGAGATTCTGTCCTGCCGTGTTCGACGACAAGTGGTATTCCTCAATGTCAGAATGGATGGCCGATGGCCGCGATGCCAGTGAATGGCCGCTTTCAAAGAGCGACAGCACATGCGTCATGACCTCCGACGGTTGGTCTGGCTATAAAGGCCGTATGCCCATCTCCTATCGCTATTCATCGCAAACAGGTAAGGGCCAATTCAAACTGAAGAATTTTGAGGGCGAAGGCGAACTCATCATCGACTACGACCCCTTGACTTCCAAATGTCAGGTGCTAAAGCAGAAAGTAACAGTTTATCCGCCATACGGAGATTTGTTCGTTTCTGATGCCGTTCATTACAGAGGAGGAAGCTATGATGAATACCCTTGTACGTATAACAAGCAGACAGGCAAATTCTCCCTTGTTCTGGAATACTTTGTGAACGAAGGAACTTTCGGTAATACTGAAGTAATCATTCAGGTTGACGGATTGGGCAATGGTGCCAGCGCCGCTCCTGCCGTCCAGACGGACACCTTGCAAGGTGCAGCAAAACTGAAGAACTTGAAGCTGATTCCCAACAACCTGTTGAAGCAGGTTGAGGCTGAACGATAAAACATAGATTATTTGGGCGTGAGGCATGCAGATGGTGTGTGCCTCACGCTTTTTTTATTTCGTCAGACGAGGAAGTATGAGAACTTATCTACTCGCGGCCGCAAGTAGCGCAACCTTCGGCCGCGAGTAGCATTACCTTCGGCCGCGAGTAGCACGAACGGCGGCCGCAAATCGATAACTTGTTCTTATCTCTGTTCAGACAGCCTGTCAGTTACGTATTTCCGCGCCTCCGTTGGCGTATTTTTTTCTGTAATTTCAAATACCTGATAATAAAACGTTTATGGAACTAAGAGTGAAGTCGGGTGAAGTAAGAGTGAAGTGGAAATTTGGAATTTCATGCAAATCGGCTTTAACTTTGTAGGCGAACTAAAAAAACAGTAACTATCGGTAATTTACCAATTGAACGTGCAGCCGAAGAAGAAGTGAGGTGGGGCTGGCTGAAATATAATAAATTTCAGAGATACCAAAAGCAAGGCAGAAGATCTCGACCTCTATATAAAGCGCCTATGAGTCTGGCGTGATGCGGCAGGCATGGGAGATGGCGGATGTCTACTCATTATAATATATATATTCTCATTATAAAATATTCTCATTATAATATATATAGATATGTAGGAGGCATTCTGATGTTTCTGTCTTACGGCATCCCGTTGGATGGGGTGTTCAAAATACAGAAAATTCAAGGTTGGTAAAGAGGGGCCAGCGCTCCCAGCTTGCAAAAGCCAATAAATAAAAAAGCATGGAAACAGAAGATTATATCTCAGACTTTATCAACTATCTGAAGGTGGACCGCGGAATGTCAGTGAACACCATCGCCACCTATCATAGCGATTTGCGCTGCCTGGAGTGTTTTCTCAGAAGCCAGGAAGAACAGTTGGATTGGACACTGGTTGACCGCGACCGCGTGCGCCTTTGGGTGGCCAGCCGTATGGAGAAAGGCGTGAAGCCCCAGACCATCAAGCGGTCGCTAAGCTCCCTGCGCACCTTCTTCCGTTATCTGGAGGTGCGTGATGTCATCAGTGTCAATCCGATGTCGCTCATCCCCAATCCCAAGACGCAGCGCGTTCTTCCCTCATACGTCCGCCAGGCAGAAATGGACCGTCTCTTCGATGAGGTGCATTTCGAAGATACCTATATCGGCCACCGCGACTATATGATATTGCTCACGTTCTACACCACAGGCATTCGCGTCTCCGAACTCTGCGGCCTTGACGTGGCAAGCGTCAGTATGGACCGCATGGAACTTCGCGTGTTGGGTAAGCGCAATAAACATCGCGTCGTGCCCTTCGGCAAGGAACTCGCAGAATGCCTTACCACCTATCTGCAGCGGCGAGAAGCATGGTGCGGATTTCCAGACGGTGCCCTTTTTCTCAACGAAAGGAAGGGGCGGGCGAACTCATCGCAGGTGAGGAAAGCCGTCAAACGCCGTCTCAGCCTCGTCACAACGCAGCGCAAGCGCACCCCGCACGTTCTCCGCCACACTTTCGCCACCGTGATGCTCAACAACGGCGCCGACCTCGAAGCCGTCAAAGACCTCCTCGGCCATGAAAGCGTGGCCACCACGCAAATCTACACGCACACCACCTTTGAAGAACTCAAGAAGGTTTATGAGCAGGCACATCCCAGAGAGAATGACAAGTAGTCTGCGCTTTTCGCCCCCTTTCTGGCGGGCGGAAAATGGCACGAATCCAAAAAAAAGAAAAATCGAGAAAATAATTCCGTTTTTCCTTGGCGGCGCGGCAAACATTGACTATATTCGCTTTTGAAAAGCAACAAGCCGCAGGCGACAGACAAACTGCCATTGAGAGTGCCCGCTGCGGGCCAGAAGAGCGGCGAATATTCACTAACCCAAACCCCTTCCTCGAGAAGGAATAAAAAAGGAGGTCTATATGGATATCAGAATTCAGTCAGTACACTTCGACGCAACCGAAAAACTGCAAGCATTCATCGAAAAGAAGGTCGGGAAGATTGCCAAGAGCTGCGATCAGGCTGCAGGCGCAGAAGTAGTGCTCAAGGTGACCAAGCCAGAAACTGCCATGAACAAGGAAGTGCAAGTGCGCATCAACGTGCCGGGAGGAAACTTGCATGCTGAAAAAACAAGCGACACTTTTGAAGAGGCTATTGACCTGTGTGTCGATGCTTTACAGCGCCAGTCAGAAAAATACAAGGAAAAACATGTGGCTAAATAAAAAAAATATGCCAAAAGTTTTGCGCGTATAAAATAAATGTCTAACTTTGCAGCCGTTTGAAAGTCACACTTGCTTACGACTGCAAAGTTGACGCTTCACGGGCAAATACCAGAGTGGCCAAATGGGGCAGACTGTAAATCTGCTGGCTTACGCCTTCGGTGGTTCGAATCCATCTTTGCCCACCATTCTTTTTTTTATTCTTGCGGAAATAGCTCAGTTGATAGAGCACTAGCCTTCCAAGCTGGGGGTCGCGGGTTTGAGCCCCGTTTTCCGCTCAACTTTTTAGTTTGCTGTTATAGCTCAGCGGTAGAGCACTTCCTTGGTAAGGAAGAGGTCGTGAGTTCAAGTCTCACTAACAGCTCTCTTATTTGTGAAGAACAATCCAAATTAGCAATTCATTCATAAAAAAATAAATAAAAGCTATGGCTAAAGAGAAATTTGAACGTACCAAACCGCATGTAAACATCGGTACGATTGGTCACGTAGACCACGGTAAGACTACTTTGACTGCCGCTATTTCTAAGGTGCTCCACGAGCGTCTCGGAACTGGTGAGGATGTTAAGTCTTTCGATCAGATTGATAATGCTCCTGAAGAAAAAGAGCGTGGTATTACTATTAACACTGCTCACATCGAATATGAAACTGAAAAGCGTCACTATGCTCACGTAGACTGCCCGGGTCACGCCGACTACGTTAAGAACATGGTTACTGGTGCTGCTCAGATGGACGGTGCCATCATCGTAGTTGCTGCTACTGATGGTCCGATGCCTCAGACTCGCGAACACATCCTTCTCGCTCGTCAGGTGAACGTTCCTCGTTTGGTTGTTTTCTTGAACAAGTGTGATATGGTTGAGGACGAGGAAATGCTCGAACTCGTTGAAATGGAAATGCGCGAATTGCTCGAACAGTATGGCTTCGAAGAGGATACTCCTATCATTCGTGGTTCTGCTCTCGGTGCTTTGAACGGTGTTGCTAAGTGGGAAGATTCTGTAATGGAATTGATGAACGCTGTTGACACTTGGATTCAGGAACCGGTTCGTGACGTTGAAAAGCCTTTCTTGATGCCTGTTGAAGACGTATTCTCAATCACTGGTCGTGGTACTGTTGCCACTGGTCGTATTGAAACTGGTGTCGTTAAGGTTGGTGACGAAGTTCAGATCCTTGGTCTCGGTGAAGACAAGAAGTCAGTTGTAACTGGCGTTGAAATGTTCCGCAAGCTCCTCGATGAGGGTGAAGCTGGTGACAACGTAGGTCTTCTCCTCCGTGGTATCGATAAGTCTGAAGTTAAGCGTGGTATGGTTATCACTCACCCGGGTGTTATCACTCCGCACAAGAAGTTCAAGGCTTCTATCTACGTATTGAAGAAGGAAGAAGGTGGTCGTCACACTCCATTCGGTAACAAGTATCGTCCTCAGTTCTACCTCCGCACTATGGACTGCACAGGTGAAATTCACTTGCCAGAAGGAACTGAAATGGTAATGCCTGGCGATAACGTTGAAATCACTGTAGAATTGATCTACGCTGTGGCAATCAACGTTGGTCTCCGTTTCGCTATCCGTGAAGGTGGTCGTACGGTAGGTTCTGGCCAGATTACTGAAATTCTTGACTAATACCTTTCCTATAAGGATTAATCAATAAAAATGGATTCTCGCGTTTCTGCGAGAATCCATACTTACGGGAATAGCTCAGTTGGTAGAGCACTGGTCTCCAAAACCAGGTGTCGGGAGTTCGAGCCTCTCTTCCCGTGCTAATACAAAAAGCAATGTTTAAGAATATATATCTATATTGTAAAGATTCTTATGAAGAACTAGCTCATAGAACCACGTGGCCAACACGTAAGGAGCTAACTCATAGTGCGATTGTCGTTTTAATTGCTTCCGTGATAATCGCAATTGTGGTGTTTGCCATGGATAAGGTCTTTGAAACTCTCATGCAACTTATTTACAGCATTAAATTCTAATCTCACAATGGCTGAAGTTGAAATGCAATGGTACGTTTTGCGTGCCGTTAGCGGAAAAGAAGCTAAGGTGAAGGAGTACATTGATGCAGAAATTAATAATGGCCGCCTTGGCGGTCATGTTTCGCAGGTGCTCATTCCAACCGAAAAGGTCGTTCAGATTCGCAACGGTAAGCGCATCGTCAAGGAGCGCAATTATTTGCCAGGCTATGTCTTGGTTGAAGCGCGCTTGGTTGGTGAAATTGCCCATGAACTCCGCAACACCCCGCAGGTGCTCGGTTTCTTAGGCGGTCTTGACCATCCTACGCCTCTTCGCGCCAGTGAGGTGAACAGAATTTTAGGCAAAGTTGATGAAATGGAGGTGGATGCAGTTGATGCAGAAATCCCATTTGTTGAAGGGGAATCTGTCAAGGTTAGCGACGGTCCTTTCAGCGGGTTCACAGGTGTCATCGAAAAGGTTGACGCTGAGAAGAAGAAGGTTACGGTTACGGTCAAAGTGTTTGGCCGCAGCACGGGCTTGGACCTTGGTTTTACGCAGATAGAGAAGGAATAACGGTTGCTGTTACGAACCTCCGTTGACCTTCATACAATTTAAAAATAAAATATTACAATGGCTAAAGAAGTTGCTGGATTAATCAAATTACAGATTAAAGGTGGCGCTGCAAATCCTTCCCCTCCCGTAGGTCCTGCCTTGGGTTCAAAGGGTATCAATATTATGGATTTCTGCAAGCAGTTCAACGCCAGAACTCAGGAGAAGGCTGGTAAGGTATTGCCAGTTGTTATCACTTACTATAATGACAAATCATTCTCATTCGTAGTTAAGACTCCTCCTGTAGCAATTCAATTGCTCGAAGCAGCCAAGAAGAAGAGTGGTTCCGCTCAGCCTAATCGTACTAAGATTGCTGAAATCACTTGGGATCAGGTTAAGGCTATCGCCGAAGACAAGATGCCAGACTTGAATTGCTTCACTATTGAATCTGCCATGAAGTTGGTAGCAGGTACTGCCCGCAGTATGGGTATCACAGTTAAGGGAGACTTCCCTGGTTAATAATTAACTTCAATTTTTGAACTGAACATGAGTAAACTGACAAAAAATCAGAAGTCTGTAGCTGGCAAGATTGAAGCAGGGAAAGCTTACACTTTGAAGGAAGCATCTAGCTTGGTTAAGGAAATCACCACGACTAAGTTTGACGCCTCTTTGGATATCGACGTTCGCCTCGGTGTTGACCCTCGTAAGGCCAATCAGATGGTTCGCGGCGTTGTATCTCTGCCAAATGGTACTGGCAAGACAGTTCGTGTGCTTTGCCTCTGTACGCCTGATGCAGAAGCAGCTGCTAAGGAAGCAGGTGCAGATTATGTAGGTCTCGATGAATATATCGAGAAGATCAAGGGTGGTTGGACTGATATTGATGTAATCATCACTATGCCAGCTATCATGGGTAAAATCGGTGCTCTCGGCCGTGTTCTCGGTCCGCGCGGATTGATGCCTAACCCTAAGAGTGGTACTGTTACCATGGATGTTGCCAAGGCAATCCGTGAGGTTAAGCAGGGTAAGATCGATTTCAAGGTTGACAAGACCGGTATCGTTCACACTTCAATTGGTAAGGTTTCTTTCACTCCCGAGCAGATCTTCGGCAATGCAAAGGAATTCATCGCTACCATCAACAAGTTGAAGCCTGCTGCTGCCAAAGGTACATATATCAAGAGCATTTATCTTTCCTCCACTATGAGCAAGGGTATCAAGATAGATCCCAAATCTGTTGACGAAATCTAAAATTTGACGGCAAATCATGAAAAAGGAAGATAAAGGTTTGATCATCGAGCACATCGGTGAAACATTAAAAGAATATGCTCACTTCTACCTGGTTGACGTAACCGGTATGAACGCTGAGGCTACAAGCAATTTGCGCAGAAAGTGCTTTGGCTCAAACATCAAGATGCTTCTCGTGAAGAACACCTTGTTGCACAAGGCTCTCGAAGCTGCTGAATTTGACTTCTCTCCGCTCTACGGCTGCTTGAAAGGCACGACGGCTGTCCTCTTCTGTGACACTGCCAACGTTCCTGCAAAGTTGATCAAGGAGGAAGGTAAGAGCGGCGTTCCAGCCCTCAAGGCTGCTTACGCTGAGGAAGGTCTCTACGTAGGTGCTGATCAGCTTGATACGCTCTGCGCTATCAAGAGCAAGGCAGAAGTTCTTGCCGAAGTTGTTGCATTGCTGCAATCTCCTGCAAAGAACGTTATCTCTGCACTCCAATCTGCAGGCCAGACTATCCATGGCGTGCTGAAAACTATGGGCGAGCGCCCTGAATAATCGGATATATCCGTACCAATCAAACTGAATAAAAACAATAAAAATACATTACGAAAATGGCAGATATCAAAGCTATTGCTGAAGAATTGGTAAATTTGACAGTGAAAGAAGTAAACGAGTTGGCAACGATCCTGAAGGACGAATATGGTATTGAACCCGCTGCTGCAGCTGTTGCTGTTGCTGCTGGTCCCGCTGCTGGTGGCGCTGCTGCCGCTGAGGAAAAGACTGCTTTCGACGTTGTTTTGAAGAGCGCTGGCTCTGCAAAGCTCCAGGTTGTTAAGGCTGTTAAGGAAGCTTGCGGCCTCGGCTTGAAGGAAGCTAAGGACCTCGTTGACGGTGCTCCTAGCAAGTTGAAGGAAGGCGTTGCTAAGGAAGAAGCTGAAGCATTGAAGAAGGCTCTCGAAGAGGCTGGTGCTGAAGTAGAACTCGCTTAATAAGCTACCTCATATTTATTGGGTTAAGGATCCTCTGATAGAGGGTTCTTAACCTTTTTGTGTCTATAAATTAAGTCAGATTAGAACTTCTTTTTTAGGGATGTTTGGGTATGCCGATGTGGCTGGCGCCTTGCGCTCTTGCTCTGCTTTTCCGCTGGCGTTTCTGCTTCGCATTCCTGTTCGCATTCAGATGTTTTGTTGGATCGGCTGATGCCGGTTCATTGTTCCTCCCCGACACATTTCGCAAACAAATGGTTCGTGGGGGCTTTTGTGCAAAAAAAATACAGGGCAACGGCTGCTGTTTCGCGAGAAAACAGCCTGCGTCTTTCCATTTACAACAGCTTGCTTGGTCTTGCTTGCTTGGTCTTGTCCGCTTGCTTGTTTCATTTGGTACGTGGCGAGCGTTTTCAGCATAGCATGCACACATATTATAAGCCTCATTAAAGCATGGTGCCTGTATGATAATGGAACACCCGCTCTTTTGCACAACGCATTTCCAATCGGTGAGCGCCGCCCGGAATGAAGTTCTCATCCTAAATCATATTTTTCACGAATGTCTTCCAGAGTTATTAACCAACGTGTAAACTTTGCCTCTGTCAAGAATCCGATGCCTTATCCGGATTTCTTGGACGTACAGTTAAAGTCTTTCAAAGACTTCCTCCAGCTTGATACGCCATCGGAGTTGCGTAAGAACGACGGTCTGTACAAAGTTTTTGCCGAGAATTTTCCTATCGCAGACACTCGCAACAACTTTGTGTTAGAGTTCCTCGATTATTATATCGACCCGCCCCGTTACAGCATCGATGAATGCCTTGAGCGCGGACTTTCTTACAGTGTCCCCTTGAAGGCTAAATTGAAGCTTTACTGTACCGACCCCGACCACGAGGATTTCGACACGGTTGTGCAGGATGTTTTCCTTGGCCCGATTCCTTATATGACCGACAACGGCACTTTCATCATCAACGGTGCCGAGCGTGTTGTCGTGTCTCAGTTGCACCGTTCGCCGGGCGTGTTCTTCGGTTCGAGCGTGCATGCGAATGGTACGCAGCTCTATTCTGCCCGTATCATTCCTTTCAAAGGCTCTTGGATTGAGTTTGCAACGGACATCAACAATGTCATGTATGCTTACATCGACCGTAAGAAGAAGTTGCCTGTGACAACCCTCTTGCGTGCCATCGGCTTTGAAAACGACAAGGACATCCTTCAGATTTTTGACTTGGCTGAAGAGGTCAAGGTCAACAGAACCAACCTCAAGAAACTGGTGGGCCGCAAGCTCGCTGCACGTGTCTTGAAGAGTTGGGTGGAAGACTTTGTTGATGAAGACACGGGTGAAGTTGTTTCAATCGAGCGTAACGAAATCATCCTCGACCGCGAGACCGTGCTCGAAGCTGAACACATTGATGAAATCATCGAAAGCGGTGCGCAGTCGATCTTGGTTCACCACGAAGAGGCCAGCTCGTCGGACTATTCTATCATCTTCAACACCCTCCAGAAAGACCCGTCGAACTCCGAGAAGGAAGCTGTGCTTTACATCTATCGCCAGTTGCGTAATGCAGACCCTGCCGATGATGCCAGTGCACGCGAAGTTATCAACAACCTCTTCTTCTCAGAAAAGCGTTACGACTTGGGCGAGGTGGGCCGTTACAGAATCAACAAGAAGCTCGGCTTGACAACCGATATGGATGTTCGCGTATTGACGCGTGAAGACATCATCGAGATTATCAAGTATCTCGTCGAGTTGATCAACTCAAAGGCCACTGTCGATGATATCGACCACTTGAGCAACCGCCGCGTACGTACCGTTGGCGAACAGCTCTCAAATCAGTTTGCCATCGGTCTGGCCCGTATGAGTCGCACCATCCGCGAGCGCATGAATGTCCGTGACAATGAAGTGTTCACCCCGACCGACTTGATCAACGCCAAGACCATTTCCAGCGTTATCAACTCGTTCTTCGGTACGAACGCCCTGTCGCAGTTCATGGACCAGACCAACCCGCTGGCCGAGGTGACGCACAAGCGCCGTCTTTCAGCCTTGGGTCCTGGCGGTTTGTCTCGTGAGCGTGCAGGTTTCGAGGTTCGAGACGTACACTACACCCACTACGGCCGTCTCTGTCCTATCGAGTCGCCTGAAGGTCCGAACATCGGTTTGATTTCTTCTCTTTGCGTTTACGCCAAGATCAACGAACTCGGTTTCATCGAGACACCGTACCGCAAGGTGGAAAATTCTGTGGTAGACTTGGACAACAATGATGTTGTTTATCTCTCGGCAGAAGAAGAAGAGGCCAAGATTATCGGTCAGGGAAATGCACCGTTGAACGACGACGGTACATTCATCCGCGACAAAGTCAAGTGCCGTCAGGACGCCGATTATCCTGTTGTGCCGCCTTCAGAGGTGGAACTCATGGACGTGGCTCCTCAGCAGATTGCCTCTATCGCTGCTTCTTTGATTCCGTTCTTGGAACACGACGACGCCCACCGCGCATTGATGGGATCGAACATGATGCGCCAGGCTGTTCCTTTGATTCGTTCCGAGGCTCCTATCGTGGGTACTGGTATCGAAAAGCAGGTTTGTGAAGATTCTCGCACGATGATTACGGCAGAAGGCGAAGGCGTGATCGACTTCGTTGATGCCACCAGCATCGTGATTACATACGACCGTAGCGAGGAAGAAGAGTTTGTCAGCTTCGACTCTGCTACCAAGACTTACAAGATTCCTAAGTTCCGTCGCACCAACCAAAACATGACCATCGACCTTCGTCCGATTTGCGAGAAGGGACAGCGTGTGAAGAAGGGCGACATCCTGACGGAAGGTTATGCCACTGAAAACGGCGAACTCGCCCTGGGTCGCAACTTGCTCGTTGCCTACATGCCTTGGAAGGGTTACAACTATGAGGATGCCATCGTGCTCAACGAGCGTATGGTTCGTGAAGACATCCTGACTTCTGTTCACGTTGATGAGTTCTCTCTCGAGGTTCGTGAAACGAAGCGCGGTATGGAAGAACTGACCAACGATATTCCTAACATCAGCGAAGACGCCACTAAGGATCTTGATGAAAACGGTTTGATCCGTATCGGTGCCCGCGTCACTCCAGGCGACATCATGATTGGTAAGATCACGCCGAAGGGCGAAAGCGACCCGACTCCAGAAGAAAAGCTCCTCCGCGCCATCTTCGGCGACAAGGCTGGCGATGTCAAGGATGCTTCTTTGAAGGCCAATCCTTCGCTCTCTGGTGTTGTCATCAACCGCAAGCTCTACGCCAAGGCTGTCAAGTCGCGTGCCGACAAGGCTGCCGACAAGGTGGTTCTCCAGCACTACGACGACGAGTTTGCCAAGCAGGCTGAGGGACTCAAGGACACGATGATTGAGAAGTTCCTGAAACTGGCTGGCGACAAGACTGCTTGCAGCGTCAAGGACAACATCGGTTCTGAGGTGATTGCCAAGGGCGCTACTTTCACGCGCAACTTGCTTAAGTCGCTCGATTATACCTCGCTCGACCTGAGCGCTTGGACGGAAGACGAGCACACCAACAAATTGTTGCGTCAGCTCATCATCAACTACTTGAAGAAGTACAACATCATGGATGCCGCTTTGAAGCGCAAGAAGTTTGCCCTCACCATCGGTGACGAACTTCCTTCCGGCATCCTCCAGATGGCCAAGGTTTACATCGCTAAGAAGCGTAAGATTGGTGTCGGTGACAAGATGGCCGGTCGTCACGGTAACAAGGGTATCGTCTCAAAGATCGTGCGTCAGGAAGATATGCCGTTCTTGGCCGACGGTACGCCAGTCGACATCGTGCTCAACCCGCTGGGTGTGCCTTCACGTATGAACTTGGGTCAGATTTTCGAGGCCGTGCTCGGTGCAGCTGGTAAGAAACTCGGCGTGAAGTTCGCTACGCCAATCTTCGATGGTGCGAAACTCGAAGACTTGTGTGAATGGACAGACAAGGCTGGCCTGCCGCGCTACTGCTCTACGCAGCTTTATGATGGCGGAACTGGTGAGGCTTTCGACCAGAAGGCAACGGTTGGTGTGACTTACATGTTGAAACTCGGCCACATGGTTGAAGACAAGATGCACGCACGTTCCATCGGTCCGTACTCGCTCATCACGCAGCAGCCTCTCGGAGGTAAGGCGCAATTTGGTGGACAGCGTTTCGGAGAAATGGAAGTCTGGGCCATCGAGGCCTTCGGCGCATCACATGTGCTTCAGGAAATCCTTACCATCAAGTCGGACGATGTCACTGGCCGTTCAAAGGCTTACGAAGCCATTGTCAAGGGCGACCCGATGCCAACACCGGGCATTCCAGAATCGCTCAACGTATTGCTTCATGAGCTCCGCGGCTTAGGTCTCAACATTACGCTTGAATAACAGATACACATAGTAACTCTTTACATAGGTAGGCGTTTTCCAAACACCTATTTATAGGACAAGTATTGGCATCCTGCCCTCCGTGGCGGGAGCCAATGGCTTCCCAACCAATATTTCATATAAAACATGGCATTTAAAAGAGACAACAAGATAAAGAGTAACTTCACGAAGATTACCATTAGCTTGGCTTCTCCTGAAGAAATTCAGGCCAATTCTTACGGTGAGGTCCTCAAACCTGAGACCATCAACTATCGTACGTACAAGCCAGAGCGTGATGGTCTCTTCTGCGAACGCATTTTCGGTCCGACGAAGGATTACGAATGCCACTGCGGAAAATATAAGCGCATCCGTTATAAAGGCATTGTCTGCGACCGTTGCGGTGTGGAGGTCACTGAAAAGAAAGTGCGTCGTGAGCGTGCCGGACACATCCAGCTGGTTGTGCCTGTGGCCCACATCTGGTACTTCCGTTCTTTGCCAAACAAGATTGGTTATCTGCTCGGCATCCCGACCAAGAAACTCGATACCATCATCTATTACGAGCGCTATGTCGTTATCCAGCCAGGTGTCTTGAGCGACGACGTGGCTCCCAACGATTTGCTGACGGAGGACGAATACCTCGACTTGCTCAAGAAGTTGCCAAACGACAACCAGTATCTTGAGGATTCCGATCCAAATAAATTCATCGCCAAGATGGGTGCCGAGGCCGTTTACGACCTCCTGACCCGCATCAATCTCGATGAACTCTCGTATGAATTGCGCGACAGAGCCAATTCCGACTCTTCCGTTCAGCGCAAGAACGAGGCTTTGAAGCGTCTGCAGGTGGTTGAGTCTTTCCGCGCAAGCAAAGACAAGAACCGTCCTGAATGGATGATCATGAAGATCATTCCTGTCACGCCTCCAGATTTACGTCCGCTCGTTGCCCTCGATGGTGGCCGTTTTGCCACTTCCGACTTGAACGACCTCTATCGTCGCGTGCTCATCCGCAACAACCGTCTGAAGCGTTTGCTCGAGATCAAGGCACCAGATGTCATTCTGCGTAACGAAAAGCGTATGCTTCAGGAAGCTGTTGACAGCCTCTTCGACAACTCTCGCAAGAGCAGCGCCGTGAAGAGCGACAGCAACCGTCCTTTGAAATCACTCTCCGATTATCTGAAGGGTAAGCAGGGACGTTTCCGTCAGAACCTCCTCGGTAAGCGTGTTGACTATTCAGCACGTTCCGTAATCGTCGTTGGTCCTGAATTGCGTATGGGCGAGTGCGGTCTGCCTAAACTCATGGCTGCAGAGCTCTATAAGCCGTTCATCATCCGCAAGCTCATTGAGCGCGGCATCGTGAAGACGGTGAAGAGCGCCAAGAAGATTGTCGATCGTCGCGAGCCTGTCATCTGGGACATCCTCGAACACGTCATGAAGGGCCACCCTGTACTCCTCAACCGTGCACCGACACTTCACCGTCTCGGTATTCAGGCTTTCCAACCTAAAATGATTGAAGGCAAGGCCATCCAGCTCCACCCGTTGGCATGTACGGCATTCAACGCCGACTTCGACGGTGACCAGATGGCAGTTCACCTCCCTCTGAGCAACGAAGCAATCTTGGAAGCTCAGATGTTGATGCTCCAGAGCCACAACATTTTGAACCCTGCCAACGGTGCTCCTATCACGGTGCCTTCACAGGACATGGTGCTCGGTCTGTATTATATCACCAAGCTCCGTCCAGGCGCAAAGGGTTCAGGCCTGATTTTCTACGGTCCAGAAGAAGCCCTCATCGCCTTCAACGAAAAGCGTGTTGACGTACATGCCCCAGTGAAGGTCATGGTTGACGATGTAGACGAAAACGGCTTGGGCGTCCGCCATTTGGTTGAGACCTCTGTCGGCCGTGTGATTGTCAACGAGATCATCCCTGTTGAGTGTGGCTTCATCAACACCGTCATCTCAAAGAAATCTCTGCGCGACATCATCGCCAAGGTTATCAAGACAGTTGGTATGGCCCGTGCCTGCGATTTCTTGGATGGTATCAAGAACCTCGGTTATCGTAAGGCATACGAGGGCGGTCTGTCCTTCAACCTCGATGATATCATCATCCCGCAGGAGAAGGTAGACATCGTTAAGCGTGGTAACGAAGACATCGAGCAGATCACTGCTAACTATAATATGGGTTTCATCACCGACAACGAGCGTTACAACCAGGTAATTGATACTTGGACGCACGTCAACACCGACCTGAAGAAGACCCTCATGAAGCAGATGACAGAAGCCGACCAAGGTTTCAACGCTGTGTTCATGATGCTTGACTCCGGAGCCCGTGGTTCTGCCGACCAGATTGCACAGTTGGCAGGTATGCGTGGTTTGATGGCCAAGCCTCAGAAAGCCGGTGCAGAAGGTGCTCAGATTATTGAAAACCCGATCCTTTCTAACTTTAAGGAAGGTATGAGCGTGTTGGAGTACTTTATCTCTACCCACGGTGCCCGTAAGGGCTTGGCCGACACCGCCTTGAAGACGGCCGACGCCGGATACCTCACCCGTCGTCTTGTCGACGTATCTCACGACGTGATCATCACGGAAGAGGATTGCGGAACACTTCGTGGTCTCGTCTGCACAGCGCTCAAGGATGGTGACGAAATCATTTCGTCTCTTGGCGAACGTATCCTCGGCCGTGTGTCAGTACACGACATCGTTCACCCAACAACCGGCAAGGTCATCGTTGCCGCTGGTGAAGAAATCACCGAACCGATTGTTGCCGAAATCGAAGCCTCTCCGATTGAGAGCGTCGAAATCCGTTCTGTTCTCACCTGCGAAAGCAAGCATGGTGTCTGCATGAAGTGCTACGGCCGCAACCTTTCAACAAGCCGCATGGTGCAGAAGGGCGAAGCTGTCGGTGTCATTGCCGCCCAGTCAATCGGTGAGCCTGGTACTCAGTTGACACTCCGTACCTTCCACGCCGGTGGTATCGCTTCGAATGCTGCAGCCAACGCCACCATCGTGGCCAAGAGCGACTGCCGCCTTGAATTTGAAGAACTCCGTACGGTTGACATGACAGCCGAAGACGGCACAGCCTGCAAGATCGTTGTCGGTCGTCTGGCCGAAGTCCGCTTCATCGATGAGAACACAGGTATCGTTCTTTCTTCACAGAACGTGCCTTACGGTTCACAGCTCTTCGTCAACGATGGCGACAAGGTTGAAAAGGGCACCGTCATTGCCAAGTGGGACCCATTCAACGCCGTCATCGTAACAGAAAGTGCTGGTCGCATCCAGTTTGAAGACGTAACGGAAGGTGTCACCTATCGTGTTGAAGAAGACGAAGCAACCGGTCTCCGTGAAAGAATCGTCGTTGAATCCAAGGAGCGTGGCCGTGTTCCATCGTGCCATATCATGGATGAAAACGGTGAGTTGATTCGCACCTACAACTTCCCAATCAACGGTCACATCGTTGTTGAAGACGGTCAGCAGCTCAAGGCTGGTGACATCCTCGTCAAGATTCCTCGTGCCGTTGGTAAGGCTGGTGACATCACCGGTGGTTTGCCCCGTGTGACCGAGCTCTTCGAAGCTCGCAACCCGAGCAACCCCGCTGTCGTTTCAGAAATCGATGGTGAAATCACGATGGGCAACATCAAGCGTGGCCACCGCGAAATCGTCGTTACTTCTAAGCTGGGCGAGGTCAAGAAATACCTCGTGCCTCTGTCAAAGCAGATTCTTGTTCAGGAAAACGACTACGTGCGTGCCGGAACGCCGCTCTCCGACGGTTCAATCACGCCGAGCGACATCCTCGCCATCAAGGGTCCTACCGCTGTTCAGGAATACATCGTCAACGAAATCCAGGACGTTTACCGTTTGCAGGGTGTAAAGATCAACGACAAGCACTTCGAAGTTATCGTACGCCAGATGATGCGCAAAGTTCAGATCGACCAGCCGGGCGATACGCGCTTCTTGGAACAGCAGATTGTCGACAAGCTCGACTTCGCTGAAGAGAACGACCGCATCTGGGGCAAGAAAGTTGTTGTTGATGCCGGTGACAGTGAGGTAATGAAGAAGGGTATGATCGTGACGGCCCGCAAGCTGCGCGATGAAAACTCTCAGCTCAAGCGCCGCGACCTCAAGCTCGTTCAGGTTCGTGATGCCAAGGCTGCCACTTCAACCCAGATTCTCCAGGGTATCACGCGTGCTTCTCTCCAGACGAAGAGCTTCATGTCTGCCGCATCCTTCCAGGAAACAACGAAGGTGCTCAACGAAGCAGCCATCAGCGGAAAGACCGACTACCTCGAGGGTATGAAGGAAAACGTTATCTGCGGTCACCTCATTCCTGCCGGTACTGGTTTGCGTGAGTTCAACAAAATCATCGTTGGTGATGCCGACGAGATGGAGAAGAACAAGATCCCTACAACGATTTGATAATTCGCTCAGACAATAGTGGCCTCCGTGCCGCAGTCTGTGATACATAAACCATAAAATCCCCGCCATGCAATATCCGACAGGAATTGCGTTGGCGGGGATTTTTGTATTATTGCGTTGGCGGTCATTTTGCCCCTCTGACCTCTTCGATTTCCCTTAGCAGGTCGTTGAGGCGCTTTTGCGATTTCATGAAATGGAAGAAGTCGAGGATACAGCCGATAACCAGTCCGGCGAGACAGCCACAGAACAGCGTTTGAGAAAAGGCGCTGTCGAGGTCGCGGCAATATTTATATAGGTAGGAGTCTTTTTTTCTGTAAGAGTATCGCAGCGTATGAAGATACGGATATCCATAAACGCATGCAACCATCTTAGTCGTGTCGTGTTAGACTAAGATGGTTGCATGCTGTTATGTATAGGGTTGTCAAAAGTTCAGAGAATATGCGTCAGTGGTCTTGTTCAAACGTCCAATCCGTGATATTGCCTTTTTCGCTATCGAAATTTACGCCGATTTTTGTGATTGGCAGACGGCTGAGGGCAAAGCGTTCTCGGTAGTTTTTCAGATTGATTTGTTGCAAGGCCGTTTGCGCGTTTCTGTTGAGTTTAATTTCAATGATGTAGACATGTGTCTGCGTCATCAACACCATATCAATGCGTCCGTGTGGCGTGTGTACTTCCACGTCAATGCGGTATTGCGTCAGCAGTGTGAAAATGACGTAGAGCATCTGCTGATAGTGCCCCTCGTGGTTTTTCACATTGCAGTAAGGCACCGTTCCGAGGAAGTCTTGCAGCAAACGCATAGCACCGTCAATGTTGTTGCTGCGTATGTATCGCGAGAGATAGGCCACCGTAACGGCCCCCGATTGTCCGAAGGCGAGATAATTGGGCAAGAGGTTTTCAAAAAGCCCTGTGCGGATTTCTTGGTTCGGGAGGTCGAGCGTGTAGACCCCGACTTCTTCGTCGAAAGCCTTGATGGTCAGATAGCCGCTTTGGTAGAGCAGTGGGGTGAGCGACTGCATGTTTTCCGTTGGTGCGTCAAATTCATATCGCTTGGCTGTCATGCTTCCAATTTGGCTTGGCAGCACATCAAATTTTTGCATCATGTTCAACAGGTAGGTCGGTGTTCCTGTTGAAAACCAATAAGCGTCCAAGTCACCATTGGTCAGTGCGCTCAGCAGGCTGAACGGATTGAAAACATCAGGCGAAGGCCAAGAGAAGTGGTAGCCGTCGTAGTTGTTTGCGAGCGCTTCCATCGTTTCTTCCCAATTCTTTCCGATGCGTTTGCCGAGCATTTCCACGTCCGTTCGCATCTGCGTTTCAATTTCCTCCTTTGTGATGCCGCAAATGCCAGCATATTCCGGCAGCATGCTGAGATTGTTGATGTTGTTCAATTCGCTGAAGATGCTGACCTGAGAGAATTTTGTGATACCCGTCAAAAAGACAAAGCGCAGGTAGGGGTCGGCATCTTTTAGCGGACTGTAGAAGTTACGCATCACGTGGCGCAGTTCGTTCAGGTGTTCATCTTCGTGAACAACATCAAGCAAGGGAGCATCGTATTCGTCAATCAGAACGACAGCCTTTTGTCCCGTTTGCCGATACGCCATCTCAATCAGATGGGCCAGACGCATATTGGGGCTTCCTTTTCCGTTCTCAATTCCCAGAGTCCTTTCTTGTTGAGAAAGGATGAAGTCAAGATAGGCTGTCAGCTCTTCTTTGTTCTTATGTTTGCCTCCAGCCAGACTAAAATGAATCACAGGATGTTTTCCCCAATTCTTTTCAAGGCGTTCAATCGCCAGCCCTTCAAACAGCTCCTTCTTTCCTTCGAAATAGCTTTTCAAGGTCGACACCAACAGCGATTTGCCGAAGCGGCGCGGACGGCTGAGAAATACGTATCTGCCGCTGACATGCGTCATGCGGTAGATGTATTCCGTTTTGTCGATATACAGCATATCGTTTTCCCGTATTTCTTCAAATGTCTGTATACCTAATGGGTAAAGTCTTGGAGTCATATCCGTCTGGTTTTATTTGAACACTACTTTAAGTAGGTAGTCAAGTATATGCCAAGAGCATTATTCTTACATATAAAATATTCTGACCACCTATTTACAATATTGCAAATATACATATTTTTGTCTAACGTTCAAAGTTTGATGCCGTGTTTCAAAATCCCCTCCGTCAGCATCCCCTGCGGCATAAATCGTTGCAGCGTGGCGGTGATAGTGTTCAGCATGCGCTCCCTGACGTAGTCATCTTTGATGTAGAGCGAGATGCGGCGTTCAGAATGGAAGTTACCCTCTATCTGCCGCACGTTCTTCCGTTGCGCGTCAGAGAGAAACGGCAGGTGCATTTCCGGGATGATGGTGAAACCTCCGTTTTCGTCCACGATGCGTATGAGCGTGTCGATGCTCCCCGCCTCGTAGATGTGGTGTCCTTTGCTGCGTGCTTTGCAGAAACTGAACGCACTGTCGCGTAGACATTGCGCCTCACGCATAATCCACATGTTCTCGTGTTCCAGATTTTCTGGTTTAAACACCGGGAGCTTGCGCCAGCAGCTTTCGGCCAGATACACGAAAAATCGCTCCGTGTAGAGCGCCACCTCCAGCAGACCTTGTCGTGCGTTGTCCGAAATCGCGATGGCCGCGTCGACCTCTCCGTCAAGCAGGGCGTCCTGCATCGACTGCACCTTCATTTCTCGGATGGTTAGGTCGACGGCAGGGTAGTCTTCGCGGTAGTGTCGGATGAACTTGGGCAGGATGTAAGGGGCGATGGTGGGGCCGACAGAAAGCGTGAAAGAACCGCCGATGCTGTCCTTGTCTTCCGCCACGATTTCGCCGATGCGTTCCGTTTCCATCAGTGCCCTCTGCGCCTGCCTAACGATTTTGGCGCCAACCGTGGTTGGCACGACCGATTTGTTGGAACGTTCAAAGAGTCGCACATCGAGTTCCTCTTCCAGTTTCACGAGCATGGCGCTGAGCGTTGGCTGCGAAACACGGCAAGCCTCGGCCGCCTTCGCGAAATTGCGGAAGCGGTCGAGGGCAATGATATATCTGAGTTGTTGCAGATTCATGCTTGGGAGAGAATTACTGGAAGCCATATAAGAGCGCCTTCAGATCGGCCAGACTCATCGCGCCGCTCTGGCGCCACAGCAGTTCGCCATTTCTGAATAGCATGAGCGTCGGTACCGACTGGATACGGTAGGCACTGGCGAGCGCCTCGTTTTTGTCAACGTCCAGTTTGATGATTCTCAAATTCTCCCCTTCGCTCGCTTTCAGTTGTTCGAGCACGGGGTGCATTTGCTTGCACGGGCCACACCATGTGGCGAAGAAATCAACCAGCGTCAGTTGGTTGCCATTGATAATGTCGTTGAAATTTTCCATGATGTCAGTGTTTTTTGAGTTTGCAAATCATTTGGGTCATGTTGCCCATCGGACAGAATACACACCAAGTGCGTGGACGGTAAACGATTGTCAGCACGACACCCACGATGAGCGAGGTCAGCATGATGCCGTAGAGGCCGAAGGCAAATTGCGCCTTCCACGGTTCCAATTTCGTGACGTAAGCCCAATGCCAGGGAACGTCGAAAGTCCAAAGCAGGTGAACCGTTTCGTGAAGCGATTCCATTTCCTGCGCCACTTGCACCGTCAGCCAAATCATTTGGATGAAGAAGAACATGAAGAACACGAGGAACCCGTTTCTAAACCACTTCGACGACAGCCATCTCGGCGCCACCTTCCTGCTCGACCATTTCAGCGTATTGCCGATTTGCAGAAACAGTTGTCCGCGTCCGCAATAGTTGTTGCAGTAGCCCTTTCCGCCTCCGAAAATAGCCATCAGTAGCGGTATGAGAAAGCAGATGACGCCAAGCCAGGCAAACGCGATGTTGAAGAATCCCAATGTGAAGTAGGTGGCGGAGACGAGCCACAAGTAGTCGCTCCACCTTTTTTTCTTTTTAGCCATAGAGTAAGTAGTCTGAATTGATATGCGGGGAGGAAACGGTTTTTTAGTTTCGCGTCTCCGTCTCTCTCAACACCTTGTGTATCACCCCTGCCGGACAATTCTTCTCGCAAATGCCGCAACCGATGCAGAGGTTCTCGTCGACCACGGCGTAGCAACCCTTGTGGATGCTGATGGCATCTCGCGGGCAAACCTTCACGCAAACCCCGCATGCCACGCAGCGGTCGCGTTCATTCTCAGCCTTGTATTTTGCCATCGTTATTCTTATTCCAAAAGTTCTTCAAGAAATTCCGAGGCATCGGCCACGCAGAGCGGGCATTCCCTCAACACCTTTCCTGTCCCGATGCCTTTGAGCAGCTTACATTGAGTCGCCCCGTTGCGTTGCTGGAATTTCTCCATAATCTGTCGCATCCCCTTCATGGCTTTGACCTTGTCTTTTGTTGCCAAACTGTAGACGATGCCGGCACCGACGATGGCGCCACACGTCCCTTCCATATTTCCCATTCCTGCGCCGAAACCGTTGCCGATGTTCTTGACCGTTTCCTCGTCAAGGCCAGTCTTGTCGGCGTAAGTGCAGGCAACGGCCTGCGTGCAGTTGTGCGTACCACATATTTTCTTCGCTGAAGCTTTTTGTATTCTGCTTTCCATATTGTTTGAGTGATTGATTACGGTGCAAAGGTGCGCATTTATTTATAGACGGACAAATGAAACGGTCTATATGTTTATAGATATTGTCTATCAATAACTGCAAAGCGCGGCGGACGGCAGCGGAAATGTCGTCAGTGGGCGCGTCACCATTTTGTCAGCGGACGGCGTGGAGATTGAGTTTGACGCGCCATACAACGGCAAGATGGTGGACCGCATCTCTCTTGCGGACTTCGATAATGGTGTTTCCGAGATTGCTGATGCAAACGGCAATGTGCTTTGGAATGATGTAGGGGCAAAATAATAAGTAGGTGTTGAAAACCCAAGAAGAATCAAGGTCGGTAAAGAGGCGCCAGCGCCCCTGAAAGGGGCTCATATTTAGGGTAGGGGCTTGC